>ERZ773077.193-NODE-193-length-45737-cov-7.540497_pt1 | contig 45737 bp, 31 predicted proteins | sample MGYA00580612_ERZ773077 | MGnify/ENA primary metagenome ERZ773077 (study PRJEB29015, sample SAMEA2737971) | human oral metagenome | biome: human oral; feature: human-associated habitat; material: dental | place: China | collected 2021 ...
AACTTTCAGCTATATCGCAACAAATCGAAAGTTACCGCATTTGTCGCCGCTATCATGCCACCGTGCTTCCACATAACGACCGCCATGTCACCACAGAGTTACTACGTTCATGGCGCATTGTGCACTTCCATACAGTTATTTTGTCGTTAGAATATTTTTCGTATAAACGCTTACAATTTCATTTCTGATGGCTACTTCTTCGCCAACCATATGAATACTCTTACTTACTCTGGCACGGAAGCAGGAAAGTCTCTCTCAGTCTCTCCACTACGTATTACCGACACAGCTTTTGTTGTTGCTGTTCCATCGCTTCCACATGGCGCACGACCCATTATCGACGATCAGTCTAGTACATGCGTGGGCTTCATCCATGAAAACACGAAAAATATCTGGCATATTTTTGACGTATCTGGTCAGTGCGTCGGGATCAAGGAAGCTCCGTTAGAAACGCCCCTCATTGATCCATATGACTTGATTTTGATAGGTCCTGCGGTAGTGAAGTTCATACGCGCTGGATTCAGTGCGGTCGCCCGACTCGCAACCGGGCGCGCAGCGTTCTCCACCACATCAGAGATTACAAGCAGGATATTTCCGCTTCTACGCAGTAGATTGCAAGGCTTGTCAGTAAAGCAATTGCAGTTTACCGAGACAACGGCCAAGCACATGGCGAATCACGGACGATTTGTGCCTATCCATATCCTCCACTTGGCGATCAAGTATGGAAAGCGAATGCCCGACCCACAGAAGATGGCGGGTGTATTTCGATATGAAATCCAGATGTCCCGTTTTGTGAAGAGGGGCGCAACCTTTGTTCGAGAGCAAAAAACGTTGGAAGTTGTTGTGCGAGAGTCCGACTGGACAATTCTCCATTTTATGTACTATTGACAAATGCTAACCATTGATACAGATGACTTTCAGCTTCAAATGGAGCCTGTTTCTACGCGACGCGAGGAACCGGGAGGGCCATATCTTGAATGGATCGACGTACGCATCAGCCTAACAGTGCCAGGCATTCAGGCGGAAGGGCAATGGAGTGTCATGCCTGATGAGTTGCGGAATTTTCAGCAACAGATTCAATCCATGCAAGCTCAACTTCAACCAGGGCAGCGAGCGGAGTTAACAGGTGTTGAGTCCGGGTTTGAGCTGATCTTACGAACACTTGATCGAGGTGTAATCCTAGGTGATTGGCGTTTCCAGCCAGTACCACCCGATGGAGCATGCATCACTGGGCTTTGTGGGCTGGATCAGTCCTTTTTGTACGAACTGCTCCAAGGCATTGAATCTCTTCTCTCATTCACCAGAACGAGCAATTCGGCGTAGTCAAGGCGGATTCGCGTTTCAATATCCCGGCGCAGCGTAGCAATCATCAAGGAGAAAACGGGAACGAAGCTGACACGAAACGAGGCCGTAAAACCGAAGCAATAAGTGCGCCGGGTATCCGCCTCCAGCCATAAAGTTGAATGCGTGGGAAAGGGCGATGAAGTGCGCTCTTGCAGACCTGACCCGCGTATGGCAAAGCCATGCTGGCCATGACTGCTATTTAGGCGTTTGGCTATCCTGAAACCGGCAGTGGTCGATCAATAAAAACAGTTGTACATACACCTTTGGTTGGCCTAGGATTCAAATCGCGACCATCGTTCGCCCCAGTGCTCATTGACGCTCAACCGTGGACGGGCGGGCGATGGAGCAATCTTTCCGATGTATGGCCTGTGCTTAACAATAGGAGGAGGTTTTCATGATGACTCGCAAACGTATGGTGTCGACCTTGCTGGCGTTTTTCTTCGCCCTTTTTTCGTCGCTCTCCCTAGCGCAATTTGCTGACCGGAAAATCCGCATTTCGGCGGGCGTGCCGGAGGAAAACCCAGTATCCGTTGGCGTTAAAAAGATGCAGGAAGTGCTGAACGCCAAATCGGGCGGCAAAATGAAACTGACAGGTTATTACAGCGGTATCCTGGGCGGAGACAACCAGGCGGTTCAGGCATTGCGCAGCGGCACCCAGGAAATGGTCATCACCTCAAGTTCTCCGCTGGCGGGCATGATTAAAGAATTGGGTATTTTTGATTTGCCCTTCCTGTTTGCCAATGAAAAAGAGGCCTACGCCGTGCTGGACGGCCCGGCGGGCGATTACTTCAATAAACGGCTGGAAGAATTTGGCCTGGTCAATCTGGCCTATTGGGAAAACGGCTTTCGTAACCTGACGAACAGCAAGCGCCCGGTTGGCAAGCTCGAAGACCTGGATGGGCTGAAAATCCGCGTGATGCAGAACAATATTTTTATCGACGCATTTCGTGAATGGAAGGCCAATCCCGTTCCGATGCCCAAGCAGGAACTTTATACCGCACTGGAAATGAGAGCGGTCGACGGGCAGGAAAATCCTTACATCGACATCGAAACCAACAAGATGTTCGAGGTGCAGAAATACCTGACAACCTCGCGCCATGCCTATACGCCGTGGCTGATCCTGTACAGCAAGCCGCTTTGGGACAAACTGAGCGCGGATGAACAGGCCGCGCTGCGCGAGGCCGCCATTGCGGCGCGCAAGGTTCAGCGTGAGGCCAACAAAACGCTTGATGACAAGGCGCTGGTTTCCCTCAAGCGGCAGGGCATGGTCGTGAGCGATCTGGACAAGCAGGAACGCGAAAAAATGATGGAAAAGGTCAAGCCGGTTTACGAGAAAAACCTGGCGACCTATAACAAGGAAGTGTCCGATCTGGTTTTTGGCGAACTCAAAAAAATTCGCGGCAATTGATCCGTGGGCATCATGGTGCGCCATTCATGAAATCTTTTGTTGATTTCTGGCGGACGCAAGCTTCGGCAATGATGGGCCACCGTTTTTGATGCAAGCGGGCAATCGGCTGCATGCGTCGAAGGCGGGTGCCGAAGCGCGTATTGAACGGCATAAGAGACAGCGATGAGAGACAGCGTATCGATGGCGCACTGGCGGATCTTGCGATCTTGCTGATTTTAAGGCCGTGCCGATTACAGGCATCGTCGCAGTATGGCTTTTATGTTTTTGCCTGCGATACCTGTCAATGGCACGGCAATTCTGGAGATTGAGCAATGAATATTGAAAAGCGTCATCTGGCGATTCTGCCCAAATGCTACGCTGCCAACAGCATTGTGGTCGACGGCGAACGTCGTATTCTGCTGGCCTCCGAAGGCGATGCGCCCTGCCTGGCCTGGCGGGGGCCGGACTATGTTGAATCGCACACCGTCTGGGAAGGGCCGGGCGGAACGATGGCGATCGTCCCTATTCCCGGAACGCGTGGTGAATTTCTCGCCGTGCAAAAGTTCTATCGCATGTTCGACTGGGAAGAGGCCAAGGTCGTGCACGTGCGCCCTGACGGCGCGTGCGGATACAAGGTGACCGATCTGGTGCATTTGCCGTATGTGCACCGTTTCGATCTCCTGACTGTGGGCGATCGCCACTACTTCATCGCCTGTACGCTGGCAACCCAAAAAAAGTCTATCGAAGACTGGTCAAGTGCCGGAAAAATCTGGGTCGGTGAATATACCGGTCCCGAAAAACTTTCGCTGACCGTGCTGAAAGAAGGGATTACCCAGAATCATGGTTATTACCGTCTCGTGACGCCGGACGGCGTGCGGGGACTGGTGACCGGTCGGGAAGGCGCGTTCGAAGTGACGCCGCCGGACGGCAAGGGACGCGGATGGACGGTCACGCAGTTCATGGATTGGCCAATCAGCGATATTTCAGCGATCGACATCGACGGTGACGGCGAGCTCGAATTTGCCACGATCGAACCATTTCATGGCACCTACTTCCGCATCTACAAACGGATTAACGGCGGCTTCCAGAAAATTTTCGAGCATCCGGAAGTGACCGAGTTTTATCACGTCGTCGTTGGTGCAAGGCTGGCCGGCGTTCCGGTCTTTATCGGCGGCTGCCGGCGCGGCAGGCAGGAGCTTTTTTATGTACGCGCCGATCCCTCGAACCCGTCGAAGCTCAAGCCGGAACTGATCGAAGCCGGTGTTGGCCCCAGCAATGTCTATGTGCTCAATGAAGCGGGGCGGGACATCATCGTCGCCGCCAATCGGGAGACGGACGAAGCTGCGTTGTATATCGTTACCCCGTAGGCGCTGTTTATGGTGGCTTTCTTTGCCAAAATTACTGCCTTGTCTTTTGGCAAAGCCGAGCCGCTATGAGGCTTTCGAGGCACACTTCTGAACCCCGCATGGATAGAGCGTTTCCGGGAAGGTACCTCTGAAACGCCCTATTTATAAGGGCTTCAGAGCATCCCCTCCGGAGATGCCCTAAATACGCGGGCTTCCGGTCACCTATTTTTGGAGATGCGCCTGCGCTTCCGCCTCCCGAATTTTTCCAATTCTCTCCCTGTCGGGGAGATGTTCCGAAACCCGCGCAGATAAAGGACTTCAGTGCACCTGCCCGGAGGTACCCGATTTATAAGGGTTTCAGAGGGTTGGTTGGGCACAGTGTTCCGGTTTATGTTTTTTGATGCTCTGAACCCCTTTATTTACGGGGGCCTCCGGGCATTTTATGTTTTCTACCCTGTTTTTACGGATTTCAGAGGGGGTTCGCACGCTTAAAGAGCGGCTCGACTTTGCCAAAAGACAAGGCGGTAAGCCCCTGACAGTACGAGCAGTACGGCAAGGCGAGGCCAACACAGCAACGCCGTATTTGGGCAAAGGAAGCCGTTATCACCCCTCGGATATGCCCTATTGACACGGGTTTTCGGGAAGCCGGTTAATGCCGTTCGCAGGCGCGCCGGATGCGGGCGAGCGCGGTTTCCAGCGTCTCCGCCGTGCAGGCGAAGTTGAGCCGCACCCAGCCGGGGGCGCCGAAATCGACGCCGTTCGACAAACCGACGCCCGCCTGTTCAAAAAACTCTGCGGGGTCGGTGACCTTCAGGCCGCGTGCGTCGATCCAGGCCAGGTAGGTCGCCTCAACGTGCGTGGTCGATAGTCCGGGCATGTCGGCAATCGCCTGTTCGACACGGTCACGCCGGGCGCGCAAGACGTCGAGCGCCGCCTGGCGCCACGGCTCGCCTTCGCGGTAAGCCGCTTCGGCGGCAACCATGCCGAGCACATTCACGTCCGGCACGATGCCGCACATGGCCTCGGCAAAACGCGCGCGCAAAACCGGATCCTGAATGATGGCGAACGAGCAGCCCAGCCCCGGAATGTTGTACGTCTTGGAAGGGGCCATCAGCGTCATGCAGCGCGGGGCCAGTTCCGGATGCGCCAGCGCCAGCGGCGTGTGCCGTTTATCCGCGTCAAGAATCAAGTCACAGTGGATTTCGTCGGAACAGACGTATAGATCGTGGCGCTGGCAAAAATCCGCCAGCTTTGCCAATTCATCGGCGCGCCAGGCCCGCCCGACCGGATTATGCGGGTGGCAGAGGAGCAGCAAACGGGTTGCGGGCGTCACGGCCGCTTCCAGCGCCGCCCAGTCCCAACGCCACTGTCGATGACCCGCCTCGTCATCCAGATACAAAGCTGCCGTAGTCAAGACACGCCCGGAGCTTTCCGGCACGGCAAGAAACGGGGGATAAATTGGCGTCGCGGTCATGACATCGCCGGCAATCGCCCGGCAGGCAAGGCTTAACCCCGGTACAACGCCGGGCAGCCAGACCAGCCAGTCGGGGTCGACCGACCAGTCATACTGCCGGTTCAGGTGCGCCAGCGTTGCTTCGATCAGCGACGGCCACGGCTTGGCATAGCCGAGCACGCCATGGCCGATACGCTGGCGCAGTGCGTCAAGCACGGCGGGCGGGGCGGCAAAGTCCATATCTGCCACCCAGAGCGGCACAACATCGCGCCCGGCATAACGGTTCCATTTAAGCGAATCACCGCCGCTGCGATCAATGTGGCGTTCAAAATCGAAAACGGATGCAGTGGCCAGCGGCCCGGATACGGTAGTCATCGTGATTTCAAGCGTCCAGATTGGCAAATAACGGCGTGGAGAGATAACGCTCGCCGAACGACGGAATGATCACGACGCTCAGTTTGCCCTCGTTCTGCGGCCTTGCCGCCACTTGCAGAGCCGCCCAGACGGCCGCCCCCGACGAGATGCCGACCAGAATGCCTTCTTCGCTCGCCATACGACGCGCCGTGGTCAGTGCATCATCCGCCTTGACCCGAACCACTTCATCGTAAATCTTGACATTGAGCACGGCGGGGATGAAACCCGTGCCAATGCCCTGAATCGGATGCGGCCCCTTCTGCCCGCCAGAGAGCACGGGCGAAGCATCCGGCTCGACGGCAATGACCTGCACTGACGGTTTGCGCGCCTTGAGCACTTCGCCGACGCCTGTAATCGTCCCGCCGGTACCGACACCGGCAACGAAAATATCGACCTTGCCATCGGTATCACGCCAAATCTCTTCGGCGGTGCTTGCCCGGTGAATCGCCGGGTTGGCAGGGTTCTCGAACTGTTGTGGAATGAAGTAACGCGGATCGGCTGCCGCCATTTCCCGCGCGCGACTGATCGCTCCCCCTATGCCCTCGGCACCGGGCGTCAGAACGAGTTCGGCGCCATACGCCTTGAGCAGCAGGCGGCGCTCGCGGCTCATCGTTTCCGGCATGACGAAACAGCTCTTGATCCCGCGCGCTGCGCAGATCATCGCCAGGCCGATGCCGGTATTGCCCGAAGTCGGTTCCAGTATGACGGTATCGGGGCCGATTTTGCCCGCCGCAAGCGCCGCATCAATCATTGCCGCAGCAATGCGATCCTTGACACTGTGGGCGGGATTGAAAAATTCGAGCTTGACGGCGACCGTACCGCGGATTCCGGCCGTCAGACGATTCAACCTGACCAGCGGCGTATGGCCGATCAGTTCGGTCACGTTGTTGGCAATTTTTAGGGACATGCAGGTTTCTCCTTTACGCTTCAATCATCCAGAAGGATTCAAGTTCCGCAGAATTTTGCGGCGCCAGATGAAATGTAGCCGACCTGCCGCCCTGAACAAAGACGCTTTGGTTTATTGCTTATAACCGGATAGCCTATATTGGGTCATTTACCAAGAAAAAGACGATAAGCGGGGTTATCCGTTTCGTTCCAATGTACGTAGCCAAGCTGCTTGAGGAAGTCGCGGAATATTTTCATCTCACCCGGCGGCACCTGCATACCGACGAGAACACGCCCCGTGTCAGCGCCGTGATTGCGGTAATGGAAGAGACTGATATTCCACCCCGCGCTCATGCGGGAGAGGAAATTCATCAGCGCGCCCGGCCGTTCGGGAAATTCAAAACGGTAGAGGATCTCGTTGTCGACCTGCGGCGAATGCCCACCCACCAGATGGCGGATATGCAGCTTGGCCATTTCGTCATCGGTCAAATCAAGCGCGGCATAGCCATTGCGACGCAGCTGTTCGATCAGCTTGAGCGACTCGGCTCGCGAGGCGACCTGGATGCCGACATACACCTGCGCATCGCGGGCGTCGTTATAGCGATAGTTGAATTCGGTAATGTTGCGGGCGCCGATCAGATTCATGAATTTTTTGTAGCTGCCAGGCTGCTCGGGGAGGGTGACGGCGAATACGGCCTCGCGCTGTTCGCCGATTTCGGCGCGCTCAGCGACAAAGCGCAAACGGTCGAAATTCATGTTGGCGCCGGATGCCACGGCAACCAGCGTTTTGTCTTTCAGGCGATTGCGCGCAGCATAGGCCTTGGCGCCGGCGATCGCCAGCGCGCCGGAAGGCTCAAGAATCGAACGGGTGTCCTCAAAGACATCCTTGATTGCCGCGCAGATGGCATCGGTATCGACCAGAATCACCTCGTCGACATGCTGCTGACAAAGGCGGAACGTCTCTTCGCCGACATACCTGACTGCCGTACCGTCGGCAAACAGGCCGACATGCTCCAGGTGCACGCGCTTGCCCGCTTCGAGCGAGCGCCTCATCGCGTCGGCATCGCGCGTTTCAACGCCGATCACCCGGATATCCGGGCGTAAGCGTTTGATGTAGGCCGCCACGCCGGCAATCAGCCCACCGCCGCCAATGGCGCAGAAAACGGCATAAATCGGCTGGGAATACTGGCGCAGGATTTCCATGCCGATGGTGCCCTGCCCGGCGATCACCTCCGGATCGTCGAAAGGATGCACAAAAGTGAGTTTTTCCTGCTTCTCCAGCGTGCGGGCATGGGCGTAAGCGGCATCATACGTATCGCCCGCCAGCACAACCTCACCGCCCCGGTTTCTAACCGCATCGACCTTGATGGCCGGCGTCGTCGTCGGCATAACGATCACCGCACGACAGCCGATTTTCGCCGCCGAGAGCGCCACCCCCTGCGCATGGTTTCCGGCCGAAGCGCAGATGACGCCGCGTTTGCGCTTTTCCGGCGACAGTTTGGCCAGCTTGTTGTATGCGCCGCGCAGCTTGAACGAAAATACCGGCTGCATGTCTTCGCGTTTGATGAGCACGGTATTGCCGATACGCGCCGAGAGGTTGGGTGCAGGATCGAGTGGTGTTTCTATCGCGACATCGTAGATCTGTGCATTGAGAATTTTTTCGAGATAATCGGTAGCCATGACAAGGACTTCTTCACTACGGGAAACCGGGCGATTTTAACAGCCTGCCTATGGACTGGTTGAGTTTTCCTGCCGATGCAGGACTGAAGCATTCTGCTTTGGTTTTCTGACCGTAACACGCAACTGGTCTGCCGCACGGAGAAACATCGGCTGAAACGAACCGCGCCCGGCGCAGCTCCGCACACAAGTCGGCCATAGCGCGTACCGATCCTGATTTGCCTGGGAACCGATGATGGATAACGCACGCTGCTCCGCCACCAATCGCTGTGCCGCCCACCCAGAAATTTTTTGGCTCTGCTTTTATCCCTTTTTGCAAAATTTCACTGTTTTATAACACGCAAAGGAACAATGAAGCTGCTCACCTCAGTACGATGGCAGGACAGGCCGATGAATCGAACATCGCGGCGCGGCCTAACGTGCATCTAATTCTTTGCCGATACAATGCGCCGCACTGGAACACACGCCAGTCATTACTAATTTTTTAACCACGCATACACATAAGGAGTTCATGTCATGAAAATCACTAAAACCCTGCTTGCCGCACTCGGCGCCGGTTCGCTCCTGGTACTTTCCGCGCCCGCTTTTGCTAAAGACGATCAGTGGTACTACGAAAAAAACCGCAGCCAATACATTAGTTTTGACAAGGCAGCGGAAATTGCCGCGCAGGCCGTAAAGAATGGGCGCGTAACCGAAGTCGAGTTCGACAGAAGCTGGAAGGGTGACCATTTCGATGTCGAAGTTTTCGATGAAAACGGCCTTGAATACGATGTCGTTATCGATGCCAAAACCGGCAAGGTGCTCTCCTCCCGGCGAGATGACTGACGGCGGATGTAGCGGGTTTCTTTGCCGCCCCCACTTCCTTTTTAAAGAGAAGTGGGGGCGGTATTTCTTCGTTCCCCTAAAAAAGGGAAGCTGCCCGCAGGGCTGAGGGACTATAAAAAGAGCGCTCCGAACCTCTACAAACAAAACAGAAAACATAAAATGCCCTGAAGCGCACGTGAATAAAGGGGCTCCGGGCATCACAAAACATAAACCAGAATATTGCGCCCGACTGGAGCGTTCTCCATTTTATGTACTATTAAAAAATGCTGACCATTGACACAGACGACTTTCGGCTTCAAATGGCACCCGTTTCTGCGCGCCGCGAGAAACCGGGTGGGCCGTATCTTGAATGGATCGATGTCCGCATCCGCCTAACAGAGCCGGGCCTTCAGGCGGAAGGGCAATGGCGCGTCATGCCCGCTGAGTTGCGCAATTTTCAGCAGCAGCTTCAATCCATGCAAACGCAGCTTCGGCCGGCGCAGCGCGCGGAGTTAAAAGGCGTTGAGCCTGGGTTTGCGCTGATCTTGCGCATGCTTGCTTGAACAAGGCGCAATCCTGGGCGAGTGGCGTTTCCAGCCATTGCCGCCTGACGGCGCATCCATCACGGGGTTTTGCGGGCTGGATCAGTCTTTCTTGCCCGAACTGCTCCAGGGAATTGAATCCCTTCTCGCGTTCCCCGGAACGGGCAATCCGGCGTAGTCAAGACCAATCCACACGGAAGCAAGCGCCTCGCCGCCTTGTCTTTTAGCAAAGTCGAGCCGCTATTTTGGCATCTCAGAAGCGCCGCCCTGAAACCCGCGTGGATAGGGCATCTCAGAGCGCCTGCCTGGAGATACCCTGTTTACAAGGGGTTCCGGGCACCCACTTGAAAATGTCCATGGATAAAGGATCTCCGGGCAGGAGTTTGATACCGGAAAGCAAAAACAAACGCAGGCGGATTTTCCATCCGGCCTGCGTTTTCTATGGCGCCCGGGCGCTTGATGTGTTTCGCGCGGCGGCGCAGGCCGCGCGCCATCCGGGCAATCGACGCAACCCGCTCAGCGTGGCGGTTGCGCATAGCCGCTATCGCGATCGGCAGGGAAGGCCTGCGGCGCGTTGTGGTTCGGTGCAACGCGAAGCGGCATCTGCGTTGTCCGCGCACTCGGGTCGTACAGCTCATACACCACCGTGCCGATCACGCCGATGTTGCGCGCGTCGTCCGCAAGCGTGTTGGCGGCATAGGCGTCACCGGGCTTGCTGAAGATGAAGGACGCAACGGCGCTATCGCTCTTGCGGAAGCCCTCGATAATCAGCGTGTCGTGCGGATAAAGCACATAACCGCTGCTGTTGCGGCTGGCGGCGCGGCCGTTGATGACATCCAGACCGTCCACGCTGGCGACGATTTCATAGGTGTTGCTGCTTCGGTTGCGGTAGACGAGCTGGTAGGCGGCACCGGCCGCGCCTTGCAGGTAGTAGTGGCTGCCGTCCCGCACCAGCGGCAGCGCGCGGCGGTCGCTCTGCACGCTGAAATCGATCTTACCGGCGGCCAGCGCAATGGCGGTCACGCGACGCCCCTGATACGACTTGCCGGCGTAGTGGACGACGGTTTCGGCGATTGGCGTTGCCGTGGTACGGCGCAGATCGACGTTGCTGACATTGGAGCGGACTTCGTCGCCCCATTGCGTGCCGAGGCGTTCTGCGGCGGCAGCTTTCTGCACGCTGGCCGTCTGCTGCACCTGTTGTTTTTCCTGAATATGCTGCGGGGCGCGGCTACATGCGATGAGCAGGGCGGCAAGGCAGAAGCTTGCGAGAAGCGATCCCAACTGTTTTTTCATGGTTTTCCCCCGGATGCGATAGAAAAAAATGACGGGAAAATTCTATCATCAACGCCATGCCGGCCGCCGAGCGCCCGATATGACAAGGCGCCCGCCGAACCGCGTCAGTGGGCGCCGTTTACAGCAGCCGCGGACCGGCTCTCCTGGATCGCTCCTTACTTGAAGTCGTAACGGAGATTAGCCGTAATGCTGCGTTCCGCGCCGGGAATGTTGAAGGTATTCACGCTGCCGACGCGCGTGTAGTAATTGCGATCGAACAGGTTATCCACATTGAGCTGGAATTGCAGCTTGGGCGTGATCCGGTAGGCAGCCATGAGGTCGAACGTCGCATAGCCGGCGCCGCGTACGCCTGCCGAGGACTGGATATGGCTCATGGCATTGACGCCGCCGCCCAGCGTAAGCTGATCGGTCAGATCATAGGTCGTCCATAAATTGAAGCTATGACGCGGCATGAGCAGAAAAATGCCATCGTCGCGCGTCGTCGAGGCGGTTTTGATGTCGGTATCAAGGTAGCTGTAACCGGCATGGACACGCCAGGAGTGCGTCATTTCACCGCTGACCTCCAGCTCTATGCCACGCATAATGCGCTCGCCAAGCGATGCATAGTGGATACTGTCGCCGACAATGCTGGCGGCGGCATTTTTGTCCTTAAGGCGGTAGAAGGAAAGGCGCGTATTAAGCTTCTCGTTCAGATAACTGCCTTTGTAGCCCGCTTCCACCTGGCTGCCCTGGCGTGGCTTGAGCAGTTTTTTATCCTTGCCAATCGCCGTCTGCGGGCGATAAAGCGACGAATAGCTGGCATACAGGCTGCTGTTGTCCGTCACGTCCCAGACGATGCCGGTATAGCCGGTAAATTTTGTATTGTCATCGCTATTGGTGCTTTTCCCTTCGCCGGCGTCGATTTCATAATGCCCGACGCGGCCGCCGACAATCAGCGATAACCGGTCAACCGGGCGGATGACGAGCTTGCCGTAAAGACCGGATTCATCCAGCGTCTCTTCGCTCACTGTGCGCGTGTAACCACGCACGCCGGCGCGCGCGCTCCCCAGGATGTCCGCATGGCCAAGCGTGGAGAAGCGGCGGTAATCAAGATTGGTCGCCAGGCGGGCCCGCCCTTGTTCATTGGTGGTCTTGAAATGGTTGTAATCGGCGCCGACGACAAACTCATTGGCCATATTTCCCCAGCGGAAGGGCTGGCTGTAACTGGCGTCAACGGCGAAAGCATTTTGTTTGATGTACGTCCCCAACCCCGTAGCGGCCACCATGTTGCGGGCATTCAAGGCGCTACCCGCGAAGGCGTAATTGGAATCCGCTTCGCGGTCGGAATAGCGAAGGCCGATTTTGCCGTAGGCGCCATTGTCGAAATAATGTTTTATATCGGCAAAAACATCGTGGCTTTCCATATTGAACTGGTTCCAGTTCGCGCCCACGAAAACATCTTGCGGCAAAGGCAATAAAGCGGCATTTGCGTAAGCCGGCAGGCCATTGTCCGGCGTAATGTCGCGCTGCTGATACAGGTAGCCAAGTCCGACGGTCGTTCTCGGCGCCACATCCCAGTCGATAGCGGCATAAACGGTTTCGTGATGATTGTTCTGCTTGGCCGGCTCCGGCGATTTTCCGGAAGTTTCCGCCAGCAAACGCCCGCGCAGTGCGCCGTCCGGATTCAGGCTGCCGGAAATATCCGCGCCCAGTCTGTATTGCCTGCGCGTGCCCAAGCCAAGATTGGCAGACGCCTTAAATTCCTTGGTCGGGCGCTTGCGCACCAGATTGACAATGCCGCCCATTTCGCCGCTGCTGTCAAAGAGGCCGCTCGGCCCGCGCATGATTTCCACACGGTCGAAGGCGACCAGATTGGGCAGCGTTCCATTGATACTTTGCATTTGCGCCGGCAAGCCATCGACGTTGTATTCATCGTATTCATAGCCGCGCGCATAAATCGACGAGCGCCCGTCATCATTGGACAGAACGCGCAAGCCAGGCGTTTTGCGCGCTAGCTGGTCGAGCGTATCGACGTTGCGATCTTTGACCTGCTGGTTGGTGATGATGCTGATCGATTGGGGAATTTCACGCATGGGAGCGGGAATTTTCGTACCCACCGTAGCAGCCGGCGAAGTATATTCATTCGAATTTTCCGTTGCCAGGGCATCGTAAGAACGCTGACTGTCGACAAAAACCGTGTCCAGCACAACGGCTTCGGAATTCTGAGCGCTGACGCTCGTGGATATAACTCCAAGCACGGCAACATAAATGGAGCGGCGGGAAAACAACATATCAAACCCTCACAAATGATAGTCGTTATATTTTATGAATGCCGTAATGGGATGTACACGACAAACACGCCTGTAATTCCACGCCAGGCAAAGGGTTTCGCGGTATTTGACACAGTTTCCACCGACAAGCGCCCGGCAGATATTTTTAGGATAATAGCGGCCTTTCGGGGCAAGCGACGGGGGTAATACCCGCATGGTCTACGGCGAGCTTATTCCCCACTTTCAATCACAGCCCCGTTCAAAGAAAAAGGTTTTGCATGAAACTCATCCGGCACATTATTGGAATTTTGTTTTCACCCAGACAAACCTGGCAGACGATTGCGGCCGAGCAGACCGACGCCCGGGGGTTGTATACCGGCTATATCATGCCCGTTGCGCTGATTCCCGTCTGCGCCAGCCTGGTGGGAACAGTCCTCGCCGCCCGCGCCTCCGGACAGACAGCGCCTGCGTCGTGGCTGTCGATAGGCATTGGTACGGTCGTCGGATATGGGCTGCTGCTCAGCATCATCGGCGCCCTGGCCTGTCTGGCCAATAAACTGTCGCCGCGCTTCGGTGGACTCAGTGATCCATCAAAGGCCCTGCAACTGGTCGCCTACAGCGCAACCGCCGGCATGGTAGGCAGCGTTTTTTCCGTTTTTCCGGAGCTCATCATTGTCGGCATGTTGGCGCTGCTGTATTCGTTCTACCTGATGTTTCTTGGCGCGCCTGCGATGCTGAAAACGCCGCAAGAAAAAGCTTTTTCCTTTGCTTTCATGATGCTGATCTGCTCCCTGCCGATCGGCGCAGTATTTGCGGGCATATTTAGCCTGGCCTTCTCACTCTTCCGGTAAACAGCGGGCTTGCCAACCCGCCTGACGGTATTGTCCTTCCCCTTATCGTAGCGCCCGTAGCGCTCTGCCGCGCCGGATCGATTGCGCTGCCCTGCTCACGGATATTCCACCAGCACACTTTCGGGCCTGAGCCATTCACCCAGCGCATCCAGCAGCGCATCCTCCAGCCGAACGCGGCAGGCATCGCCCAGTTTCAGTTCGCACAAGGCCTCGGCATTGCGGTAATTCAGGCACACGGGGCAAGTGCCATCCTGCGTAAAGGGCGCCAGCAATCCTTGCAGGCGCAGCGCGGCAGCGCGCGCATTGCCGCCGCTAGCCTGCCCGTTGAGGGTAATCCGCAACTGGCGGGCAAAGCGCGTGCGCGCTTCGGCCAATGAAAACAGCCGATCCGCGACGATGCGCACTTTGCCCTCGCCGGCAAAATCATCGTTCTGCACCTTGCCTTCGACGACCAGCACTTCATCAACACCAATGCGGTCCCTGTACGTCTCAAACGTTTCATTGAACACGGAGACTTCCAGCGATGCCGAAGCATCATCGAGCTGGATGAAAGCCATTTTGCCGCGCGCAGTGAGTTTGGTGCGCACACTGGCGACCAGCCCAGCAAGAATTTGCGGTTCCTTTCTGGCCTCAAGCCGCGCGAGCGGCCGATGCGCAAAGCGCGAAACCTCCTGCTTGACGGCATGGAAAGGATGCCCGGAAAAAAAGAAGCCCAGCGCCATTTTTTCCTCACGCAGGCGATCGCGCTCCGCCCAAGGCGCTGCCTCGACATAGTGCGGCTGCTGCTCCGCCTGCGCCGCATCGTCGAGCAAGTCAAACAGACTGACCTGCAGGGCGTCGCGCTCGGCCTGCTCTGCAGCTTCGATGGCAATACCCACCGATGCCATCAGGCGGGCGCGATGGCTGTCGATCGAATCGAAAGCGCCAGCGCGAATCAGCGCTTCGATCGTGCGGCGGTTGACCAGCCGCTTATCGACGCGGCGGCAGAAATCGAACAGATCCTTGAACGCGCCACCCGCGTTACGCGCCGCAACGATGCATTCGACCGCCTGCTGGCCCGTGCCCTTGATGGCGCCCAGGCCATACCGAAGGGTTGCGCGGTCGACCGGCGTAAAACGGTAGCCGGAGGCATTGATGTCCGGCCCGAGGATATTCAACCCGTTGGCGAGGGCATCGTCGTAAAAGATCTTGACCGTATCGGTGTTATCCATGTCCGACGACAGCGTCGCCGCCATGAAAGCCGCGCAGTGATGAGCTTTCAGCCAGGCTGTCTGGTAGGTGATGACCGCATAAGCTGCCGTATGCGATTTATTAAAACCGTATTCGGCAAACTTGGTCATCAGGTCGAAGAGTTCCTCAGCCAGCGCCGGATCGTAGCCCTTCTTCTTTGCGCCGGCAGCGATCGTCTCGCGGTGCTTAGCCATTTCCTCTGGCTTTTTCTTGCCCATCGCGCGACGCAGCATGTCCGCGCCACCGAGCGTGTAACCGCCGATGATCTGGGAAATCTGCATGACCTGCTCCTGATAGACGATGACGCCGTAGGTCGGCTCCAGACAGTCCTTCAGGTCGGGGTGGAAGTAGTCGATGGCCTGCTCGCCGCGTTTGCGCAAAATGAAGTCGTCCACCATGCCCGAGCCCAGCGGCCCCGGCCGGTAGAGCGCCAGCACGGCGATGATGTCCTCGAAACGGTCGGGCTGCAGCTTTCTGAGCAGCTTCTTCATCCCGTCGCTTTCCACCTGGAAGATGGCCACCGTGTTGCCATCGCGCAGGATCTGGTAGGCATCCTGGTCCTCGAAGCCCAGCTGGTCGAGGTCCAGCGGTTCCTGCCCCTCGCGGGCGCGGCGCTCGTTCACGTAGCGCACCGCCAGGTCGATGATGGTGAGGTTGCGCAGGCCCAGGAAGTCGAACTTCACCAGACCCACACCTTCCACATCGTCCTTGTCGTACTGGCTGACCACCGAATCGGTGCCCGGTGCCTGGTAGAGCGGACAGAAATCGGTCAGCTTGCCCGGCGCGATCAGCACGCCCCCCGCGTGCATGCCGATGTTGCGGGTCATGTCCTCCAGCGGACGGGCCAGCTCGAACAGCTCGGCCACCTCTTCCTCGTTGGCCAGCCGCTCGGCCAGCACCGGCTCGGCCTGCAGCGCCTTGTCCAGCGACAGCGGCTTGGCCTGCTCGATGGGAATGAGCTTCGAGAGCTGGTCACAGAAGTTGTAGGGCATGTCCAGCACACGACCCACGTCGCGGATCACCGCCTTGCTGGCCATCGTGCCGAAGGTGGCGATCTGCGACACCGCGTCGAACCCGTACTTGCGGCGCACGTAATCGATCACCTTGCCGCGGTTGTCCTGGCAGAAATCGATGTCGAAGTCGGGCATCGACACCCGCTCGGGGTTCAGGAAGCGCTCGAACAGCAGGGCATAGGGCAAGGGATCCAGGTCCGTGATGCCCAGCGAGAAGGCCACCAGCGAGCCGGCCCCCGACCCCCGGCCCGGCCCCACCGGCACGCCGTTGTTCTTGGCCCAGACGATGAAGTCCGCCACGATCAGGAAGTAGCCCGGAAAGCCCATCGAGATGATGGTGTCGATCTCGCGCTTCAGGCGTGCATCGTAGTCGGGCCGCTTCTGGGCGCGCACGGCGGCATCTGGGTAGAGCTTTGCCAGCCGCTGCTCCAGCCCTTCCTCGGCCTTCTGGCGCAGAAAATCGTCGATCGGCACCCCATCGGTGGGGTAGATGGGAAGCTGTGGATTGCCCAGCCGGATGGTCACCGCACAGCGCCGCGCGATCTCCACCGAATTGGCCAGCGCCTCGGGCAGATCGGCGAACAGTTCCATCATCTGCGCGCGCGTATGGAAATACTGCGTGGGCTGGAAGCGCCGTACCCGTTTGGGATCGGCCAGTACCTCGCCCTCGGCAATGCACACCCGCGCCTCGTGCGCCCGGAAATCTTCCTCGCGCAGGAACTGGATGGGATGCGTGGCCACCAGCGGCAGGTCCAGCTCCACCGCCAGCCGCGCCATGGCCCGCGTGCAGCTCTCGGCCTCGGGCGTGCCGTCGCGCTGCACCTCCAGATAGAAAGCATCCGGAAAGGCCGCGGCCCAGTGCTGCGCCGCCGCCGCCGCCCGCGCATGGTTGCCGGCCAGCAGGAACTGCCCCACCTCGCCGGGACCCGCACCCGACAGGGCGATCAGCCCGCCGGTGGTATCGGCCGTGAGCCACTCGGGCTTCAGCTCGGCCCGCCCCTTGTACTCGTTTTCCAGCCAGCCCTGCGACAGCAGCTCGCACAGCCGCCGGTAACCGGCGTTGTTCGAGGCGATCAGCAGCATCCGGTACGGACGGTCGCGGTTCTCGGTGTTGGTGATCCAGACATCGGCCGCGCAGATGGGCTGCACGCCCTTCGTGGACGCCTGCTTGTAGAACTTGACCCAGCCGAACAGGTTGGAGGCATCGGACAGTGCCAGTGCCGGCTGCCCGTCGTCGAGCGCGGCCTGCACCACCTCGTCCAGCCGCACGATGGAATCAAGCACCGAATACTCGGAGCGCAGGCGCAGGTGGACGAAGCCGGGGTCGAAGGAGCCGGTGGCCGGCCGCTCGTCCGAAGCCCCGGCGGACGCCTCTGCCGCAGCAGAACCTTCAGCCGGAGGTACCCCGGCAGCCGGCGCCGCAACTGCAACATTGCCTTCGGCGGATGCAGCAACGGCCTGCTGCGCCGCAGCATCCATGACCGCAGCCCGTGCCGCACCCTCGGCGGCAGCATGATCGGGAACGGCTACATCGGCCGTAGCGGGCGGGGAGGATTCAGCTTGGCTCATCCACTGATTGTACGTGCCCGGGAAAGGATCCGGGCATTCCGTCACACCGGAGCCCCCGGGGCGTCAAGCCGGCCGACCGTTGCACGAGAATTCGCCCACTCCCAGTAGAATCGTCCCATCATGAAAGACACCTACCTGAACCTGGCCTGCTACCAGTTCGCCGACCTCGACGACCTGCCCGCGCTGCGCGCCCACCTGCTGGCCGAAGGCCGCCGCCTCGACATGCGCGGCACCATCCTGCTCACCACCGAGGGCGTGAACGTCATGCTCAGCGGGCTGGAAGCCAACGCCCGTGCCTTTGCGGCCGTGCTGCGCGCCGTACCCGGGCTGGAAACCATGCACATCAAGGAAAGCCGCTCCGACGAACACGGCTTCAACCGCTTCCTGGTCAAGATCAAGCAAGAAACCATCACCTTCCGCCAGCCCGGCATCCGCCCGGCCGACGGACGCGCCGCCACCGTCTCGCCCGAGACGCTCGCCCGCTGGCTGGACGACGGCAAGGACGACGACGGTCGCGATGTGGTCATCATCGACACCCGCAACGACTTCGAGGTGCAGGTCGGCCACTTCCACAACGCCATCAACCCGCACATCAGCAAGTTCACCGAACTGCCCGCCGCGCTGGAAGCCCACCGCCCACAGCTGGCCGGCAAGCGCATCGTCACCTACTGCACCGGCGGCATCCGCTGCGAAAAGGCCGCGCTCTGGATGGGCGCCCACGGCTACGAGAACGTCGTCCAGCTCGATGGCGGTGTACTGGACTACTTCGAGCACACCGGCGGCAGACACTGGGACGGCGAACTGTTCGTGTTCGACCGGCGCGTGTCCGTCACCACCGACCTGCAGCCGGGCAGCTGGGAGCAGGACTTCGGATCGCGGACGGTACGGCAGCGCACGACAGCCGCGACGACCACGCCAGCTGCCAGCTGAGGGGCCGCGGCCGGCTGCCCCGCTTGCAGTGCTGCTCCCTGCGTGGAAAATGGGCTCCCCGGCCCCGATCTGCCCCGGCAGCCCTTCCTCCCCTGAAACGCCCTTTCACCCACCCTTGCCTGCCCCATGGCCACCACGCTCATCATCTCCCTCTGGACGCTTGCCGTCATCCTGATCGTCGTCGGTGTGGCCGGCACCGTGCTGCCCGCCCTGCCCGGCGTCGTGTTCGTCTTTCTGGGCATCTTCCTGGCGGCCTGGATCGATGACTTCACCACCGTCAGCGGCCTCACCGTGGGCATCTGCCTGGCCTTCACGCTGCTGGCCATCGGCCTGGACTACGTGGCCGGCATGCTGGGCGCGAAGAAGGTCGGCGCCAGCCGCGAGGCCATCGTCGGCTCGTTCATCGGCACCATTGCTGGCGTGTTCTCCGGTCTCTGGGGGCTGCTGTTCATGCCGCTGGTTGGCGCCGCCATTGGCCAGTACATGTACGACCGTGACGTGATCCGCGCCCGCAACGTCGGCATCGCCACCTGGCTGGGCATGGTGATCGGCATGCTAATCAAGATCGCCATCACCTTCCTGATGATCGGGATATTCGTGTTTGCGCTGATGACGCCGTGAGGGCATGGCCCAGTCCATGGCACGCGCCAGAAGCACCACCCGCACACGCAGAACGTACACGGACATCCCCCATCATGGCAGCCACCAATTTCAAGACCGAGAACAATACGTTCAGAAAGCTGACTGGCAACGGGCTCACTTACCGCATCCCCCGCTTCCAGCGGGACTACAGCTGGGGAGAGGACGAGTGGGAGGATCTATGGACCGATATTCTTGCCTCGCTGGAAGGCAGCTCCGATGCCTCCCACTACATGGGCTACCTGGTCCTGCAGTCGGCCGACGACAAGGTCTTCGATGTCATCGACGGCCAGCAGCGTCTCACCACCCTGAGCATCATCGTGCTGGCGGCCCTCAAGCACCTGCAGCGTCTGGTCGATAAAGGCGAGGCCCCCGAAAACAACACCCGCCGGCTGGAACAGATACGGCAGACCTATGTGGGCTATCTGGACCCGGTCACACTGGTGGCCCGCCCCAAGCTGACCCTGAACCGCAACAACAACGGCTACTACCAGAACCATCTGGTGCCGCTCGGCCATCTGCCCCAGCGTGGCTTTCGTGCTTCCGAGCACCTGCTGCGCAAGGCCTTCGAATGGTTCGACCGCAAGATCGGAGACTATCTGAAAGCCCAGCCTCTGGGCCTCACTGCAGAAACCATACCCGGTGATATGTCCGGCGCACGTATCGCCCAGCTGGTGGAAGACCTCAGCGACCGGCTGTTCTTCACCGTCATCACCGTCAGTGACGAGCTGAACGCCTACACGGTCTTCGAAACGCTCAATGCCCGCGGCGTGCGCCTCTCGGCCACCGACCTGCTGAAGAACTACCTGTTCTCCCTGCTGGACCACGGCGCAGACAGCCAGCACGAACTGGCCACCCTGGAAGAGCGCTGGGAACAGATGGTGGGGCGCCTGCAGTCCGAGAAGTTCCCGGACTTTTTGCGGGCGCACTGGAACAGCCGGCACCGCTTTGCCCGGCAGACCGAGCTGTTCAAGCATATTCGCGCCCAGGTCAGGGACCGGGCCGGTGTCTTTGCACTGATCCGGGGGATGGAAAAGGATCTGGACTGCTATCTGGCCCTGTCCTCCCCCGAAACATCCGGCTGGCCGCCCGAGGACCGGCAGCTGGCCGCCACCCTGAAGACCTTCCGGGTTCGCCAGCCCTACCCCCTGCTGCTGGCCGCCCGACGGACACTCGGTGACAGCGACTTCACCGCCCTGCTGCGCGCCACCGTGGTCATTTCCCTGCGCTACAACGTCATCGGTGCCTACGGCACTGCCGAACAGGAAAAAATCTACAACCAGGTGGCAGAACGCATGGCGAAGGGCGAACTGGCCCAGCTCCTCCCCATCCTGCAGGCCATGCGAAGCATCTATGTGGAAGACCGGGTGTTCCGCGCCGCCTTTGCCGAGAAAACCATCCGCACCACAGACACACGCAACAACCGCGTCGTCCGCTTCATTCTGTGTGCGCTGGAAAGGCATCTGGCCGGTCAGGCACTGGACTTCGGCAGCGATGCCTTCAATGTCGAGCACGTGCTGCCACAGAACGCCCCCGACGGCTGGGGCGGCTTCACCCCAGACGAAGCCCAGGCCATGGCGTACCGGCTGGGCAACATGACGCTGCTGCAGTCCGGCGCCAATCGCGATGCAGGCAACAGCAGCTACGCAGCAAAGCGCGCCATCTACCAGCAGAGCGGCTACGCCCTCACGCGCAGACTGGCGGCAGACAATGCGGAATGGAGCCCCGAGCGCATTGCGGCCTGGCAGAGCTGGATGGCAGACCAGGCCACTTCCATCTGGCGGATTGCGCAGCTGGGCTGACCCCCCCTGATCAGTACGGCAGGATGAACAGAACACTGATCAGCACGATGCCGGCAATCAGGGCGCCACGGGTCAGGAAACCACCGGGCACATCCGGCGGGCAGATGAGACTGGCCTGCGCAGCATCGGGCTCGAAAACTGGCGGCGTGGGTTTGGCATTGGACATGAACGTCTCCCCAGAATGCGTGACAGCACGACATGTCACGGGGGAGACTCACCCTCCGGCAACCGGACCTGCGGGCCAGTCAGCCGGCCGGCGAGCCGAAACGCCCCCATGCCGTGCGCCGTTCATCGTAGGGAACTGCCGTTCGTCGCGCAGCGAACTAATGCGCATTCGCTGGTATGGCGGCGTGCATGTCATGGACTCGTTCAACCCCGGGAGCATCAGGCATATCGATGCGCCGGCCGAATGCGCCGACCGAAACAATCGACGCGGTTTATCCGGTTCGCCCGGGAGATGCTTCCAGACACTCTGGATGATCACTCAGGACGCTCAGGACTGGCGCCGCAGCAGATTGTGGCAGCGCGTATCGAACGTCTGCCTGCCCTCCGGGCTGAACTGCGCCAGCACCTGGCCCGGCCGCGCCGGGTACAGGCGGCAGATATCGCTGGCTGCCACACGCACCCCCACCACACCATCCAGCAGGCTTGCACCGTGCCCCGTTCGCGCCGAAGAGACACCACAGACGGCCAGCGCTGCTGTCAGCGTGACGCAGGCAATGGCCACCCGGGTCCGCACCTTTCTGCGTGCGGCAGCGGCAGACACCAGTACGGTTTCCAGGTCATCCCCGGCAGGGGCGGCAAAGGCTTGGGTGGGCTCCAGCATGAACAGCTCCTCGTCAATCTGTCGTCTGGCAGGCCACATGCGTTCGAAGGAGACCTGCCGCACTCACGATGTGTTGCATCGTAGAGACAACCGACAGTTCGCGCCGTGCACCAATGCACATCCATGCCCTGATGCCGGATCCAGTTCGCCCATTGCCGGAACTTTTGCACACGGCCGCCACACCGGAAGCCCGACAGGCCAGACCATCAAGGGGCTGGCAAGCCAGGCGCATCGAGGGGTCAGCTCTAATGCCCCCTTTGGGCAGGAATGACCGTGTTGGCCGCGCCCTGGAAGCCATCGGGGATGCTTCTACCCTGCCGCTTCGTTCTGCACACCCAAGGGGGGCTGTGGGAACAAATACATCCATGACACGCTCTAGAATCGGCACCATGCGTTCACCGCTCCGTGTTTCCTCTCCCGTGCTGTTTTCCGGCCGGCCAGACCTCCCGGAAGGCCCCTTCCGGGAAGCCCATTCCATAGCGCAACCGCACCGTGCCGTACCGGCAGCCCCGCCGGCCTACATCGGCCGGTTCGCCCCCTCGCCCAGTGGTCCGCTGCACGCCGGTTCGGTGGTTGCCGCACTGGCCAGCTATCTGGATGCACGGGCACACGACGGGCTGTGGCTGCTGCGCATCGAGGACATCGACCCGCCCCGGGTGGAGCCCGGCTCGGATCTCACCATCCGCCAGCAGCTGCGGTTTCTGGGACTGCACTGGGATGGGCCGCCGCTCTACCAGTCGGCACGGGTGGACCGCTATCAGGCGGTGTTCGACTGGCTGCGGGCGCAGGGACGCATCTACGGCTGCGGCTGCACGCGGCGGGAAATCATTCAGGCGGCACACATGCTGCAAACCGCACACACACTGCAAACCGCACAGGCACTACAGACCACAGAAGCACTGCAAACCACACAGGCACTGCAGACCACTGGTGCACGGCAGGCAGGCCCCACACGTCAAACGGAACCTGCACACCAGGCATCACAGCGCCCTTCGCAAGCCCTGAACACACCAGCCGACGAAACGCCCTACCCCGGCACCTGCCGTCACGGTCTGCCGGCGGGCCGTCAGGCACGGGCCTGGCGCTTCCGGATCGATACTACCGGTACGCCCCCGCTTCAAACGCTTCCAGAAGCAACCAACCCGCTCGCATCTGCCGACTTCGTTCAGCCAACCGACGGGAATTTCCCGGCTGCGCAAGAAAGGATTTCAAATGTTGGCAAAGCTGCGGATTTGTCGAATATCACCTTCCACGACCGCTGGCTGGGCCCGCAACGGCAGAACCCGAGCCTGCAATGCGGCGACTTCATCCTGAAGCGCGCCGATGGCGTCTGGGCCTATCAGCTGGGGGTGGTGGTGGATGACGCCGAAAGTGGCGTGACGGATGTGGTGCGCGGGGCCGACCTGCTCTCTTCGACGGGCCGGCAGATCCTGCTGCTGCGGGCGCTGGGCGCGCCCGTTCCGCGCTATCTGCATCTGCCGCTGGTGATTGGCGGCAACGGACAGAAGCTGTCCAAGCAGAATGGCGCCCCCAGGGTGGATACGTCGGGGCGCGTGGATGCGGTGGATATTCTGAATGAAGCGGCGCGGGCGCTGGGTCTGAGACAGCCGGGTACGCGGGATGTGCAGCGCTGGCTGCACGAAGCGACAGCGCAGTGGCGGGCGCGGTTCTGCGGCTCCACCGTCAACAGGCAATAACCCCCTCTGGCTGCCTGGAACAGGCCAGCGCGTGTTATGGACGAGGCATGCTGCCCGTCCGAACCTACTTGCCCGGCGTACCCCCCAGCAGAACGGCCAGCTTGCGCGCTGGCCGGCGGATGGCGCTGTTCGCACCAGCGGCGGTGCGCCCCGCGGCTGCCCCCGGAGCCACGGCCCCAGCGGCTGACACGGCAACCTGCGCCGCTGCGCCACCTGCACCACCGGCATCTGCGCCTGCACCACCGGCACCCGCTATACCCGGTGCAGCCTCCGGCACATAGGGCGAATTGAAAAGCGGATCGTCCGCCACCGGTTTCACGGCCTGATAACGCGCCGAGCGGTCGCGCGCCGAGGCCGCATGGCCACGCAGGCGGCCGTCCTGCCCCTCGTTGCCATCACGACGATCAGCATCGTCCCACGTACGCCGGTCCCGGCGCTCACGGCGGTCATGATTCCGGTCATCCCTGTCGTCCCGGTCGCGCCGGCTGCGGCCGTAGCGGCCCTCGCCGTCGGTGCGCGCCCCATCGCGACGACCTTCGCGGCCACCTTCGCCACGATAGCTGCCGTCGCTGCGGTAGCCACCTTCACCACGATACCCGCCCTCGCCCCGGTCATCGCCCCCGGTGCGTGAGCGCCGCTCGCCCCGGCCACGGGCTGCCTCCGGCAGCTCCAGGGTTTCCACCTTCAGCTTGCGCTTGGTGAGCTTCTCGATGTCGGCGAAGGCCTTGCCATCCCGGTCGGACATCAGCGACAGCGCCATGCCCGAGGCACCGGCCCGGCCGGTACGGCCAATGCGGTGCACGTAGTCTTCGGGCGAATGCGGCAGGTCGTAGTTGATCACGGCCGGCAGCTCGGCAATGTCGAGGCCGCGGGCCGCCACATCGGTGGCCACCAGCACCCGGATCTCGCCGTTCTTGAAACCCTCGAGGGTTTTCAGGCGCTCCTGCTGGGACTTGTCGCCATGGATGGCCTCGGCCAGGAAGCCTTCCTTCTGCAGGTGACGGGCCAGCCGGCCCGCGCCGATCTTGGTATTGGAAAAGACGATGACCTGCTCGATGCCCCGTTCGCGAATCAGCCAGCCCACGGCATCGCGCTTCATGTCCTCGGAGGCGACGTGGTAGACGGTCTGCTCGACGTTCTCGGCCAGCGTGTTGGGCCGGGCCACCTCGATGAGCTTCGGCTCGTTCAGGAAGCGTTTGGCCAGCTTGCGGATCTCGTCCGAGAAGGTGGCCGAGAACATCAGGTTCTGCCGGCGCGGATTGAGCAGATTGATGATGCGCTGGATGTCGGGCAGGAAGCCCATGTCCAGCATCCGGTCGGCCTCGTCCAGCACCAGCAGCTGCACCTGCGACAGGTTGACGGACTTCTGCTGCACATGATCGAGCAGCCGGCCGGGGGTGGCGATGAGAATTTCCACCCCGCCCCGCAGCGCCTGCGTCTGCGGATTCATGTCCACGCCGCCGAACACGGCGGTCGAGCGCAGTGGCGTGAACTGGATGTAGGTTTTGACGTTGTCGTGAATCTGGTCGGCCAGCTCGCGCGTGGGCGCGATGATCAGGGCGCGAACCGGATGCCGGGCCGGCGAGGCACTGTGGCTGGCCAGCGGCATCAGCGCGTTGATGATGGGCAGCGCGAAGCCGGCTGTCTTGCCGGTGCCGGTCTGGGCGGCGGCCATCACGTCGTGCCCCTGCATCACCACCGGGATGGCCTTGGCCTGGATGGGCGTGGGGGTGGTGTACCCGGCTGCGGTGACGGCCCGAAGCACGTCGGGATGCAGGCCGAAATCGCTGAAAAGCACTGGGGCGGGTTCAGCGCCGGCGTCCTGTCCGGACGGGGCGGGCTGTACGGACGCCGGGGACGGCCCGGCCTGTGCAGGCGATGGAGCCTGTCCGGAAGGCGCAGCCTGTCGGGGAGCCGGAGACTGTTCAGACGGGGCGGCCAGTTCAGGAGCCAGGGCCGGTTCGGGGGCGCCTTCGGGCGCGTCGGCAGTTGACAGATTCATATCTGTCCATTATAGCCCGATGTGTGCCCACGCGACCATCATCCGGCCCCGGGGCCCGGATCAGCTTCCCAGACAAGCCGGGGTCGGCGGGCAAGGGCGGGGGCCATGAACCGCACAGGGCCATGCCCCGATGGCCGGTTCATCGACGCGGGCCATCCGCCGGCAGCCAGATGTCCACGGCTAGGCCCGGTCGGGCCAGGCGCAGCTGCAGCTGGCCGCCGTGGGCCTGCGCCACCAGCAGCGCCAGGTGCAGCCCCAGCCCCACGCCGCCGGTGCGCCGCAGACGGGCCGCATCAGGCCGGAAGAAGGGCTCGGTGAGCCGCTGCAGCAGCTCGGCCGACACGCCCGGGCCGTGGTCGCGCACCACCAGCTGCACGCCGCCATCCCGCGGGGTGATGTGCACCTCGACCGGCCCCGGGTCCGGGCGCGGACCCGCCGTGGCCGCGGCACCTGCCTGCTCCGCACCCGCCGCAGCCCCGGCGTTGCCCGTAGCCCCCGGGCTGCTGCCGCCATGGCGCAGGGCGTTGTCCAGCACGTTGCGCAGCATCAGCCGGATGCGCGCGGCATCCAGCGTGAGGGCGGGCAGACCGGGGGCCGCGTGCACCCGCACGCTGGCCGCCTCCGGATGGCGCGATTGCAGCGCCGCCAGCACCTCGGCCACCAGCGCCGGCAGCGTCACCGATGTGCGCACCAGGGCCACGTGGCTGCCGCTCAGCCGCTCGCGCTCCAGCAGGTCTTCCACCAGCGTCGTCATCTCGCGCAGGTCGTGCTGCAGGGCGTCACGCTGCGGCAGCACCTCGGGCGTTTCGGGCAGCAGCTCGGCATGCAGCCGTGCCCGGGTGAGCGGGCTGCGCAACTCGTGGCTGACGGCCAGCAGCAGCGCACGCTTGGCATCGAGCAGGTGCTTGATGTCCTGCCCCATCTGGTCAAGGCAGCGGGCCAGTGCCGTCAGCTCGTCCTCGCGCTTGCCGGACGGGGCCGGGCCCGCCGAAAAATCCCCCGCCCCGAAGCGGGCCACCGTGGCGTTGATGCCCTCCAGCGGCCGCAGCAGGTGGCGCGCATACAGCCAGGCAGCCAGGATCAGCCCCAGCACCACGGCCAGCACGCCTCCCAGGCGCACCGGAGGTCCCCCGAACACCTGCTCGTCCAGCCCGAACTGCAGGATGTGTCCATCGGCCAGGCGCCGGGTGAGCAGCCCCGGCTCGCCCGCCCCCGGCCCCGGGGCCTCGCACGGCTCCCCGGCCGGACCGGCCCCTGCAAAAACGTCCGCATGCCCGCTGACGCTGGCCGCACAGAAGCGCTGGCAGCGTCCCTGCAGCGCGGCATGCGATGACCAGTGCACCTGCCCGTCCCCGTCGCACACGCACAGCGTGAGCGGCAGGCGCCGGGTGAGCGCCTGCGCCCGGGCCACGTCCAGCCGCTCATCCACCATCAGGTCTTCGGCCATGCGGTCCAGATAATCGCCCAGCAGGGGCTGGGCCGCCTCGCGCCAGCCCACCACGAACACCCGGTGCACGCTCACCACGAACACGCCGCACAGCACCACGGCCAGCACCAGAAACACCAGCACCATCTGCAGTTTGATCGAATGCGCAAGCCCCCGGCGCCAGCTGCGACAGCGCGCCCGCCAGCCAGGCGCCGCTGCCCGCCTCGTGCCCGCGCCCGCCGCCCCGTCATCCGCGCCCGGTGCGCCTGCCGATGGCCGGGTGGCGTCATCCCCGGCGGATGCGTTCTGCTCCGCCACCGCCTGCCCCTCCGTCTTCTGCCCGGACGGGCTGGCGGGCGGATCTGCCGGCCCCTGCCCCGCCGTCATGACAGACCTGCGCCGGCGCCATGGCCAGCGTCCGCGGCCAGCCGCGGCAGGGCCAGCAGGTAGCCGGCATTGCGGCGCGTCCTGATGCAGTCCAGCGGCGCCAGCTTCTTGCGCAGGCGGCTGACCACGATGTCCACCGCCCGGGTGTACAGCTCGGCATCATGACCGCGCAGGTGGTTGAGGATGTCGTCGCGGCTGAACACCCGGCCCGGCGCCTCGGCCAGCAGCACCAGCAGCCGGAACTCGGTGCTGGTGAGCGTCAGCGCCTCGCCCTGGCGCAGCACCTGCTGGCGGGCGAGGTCCACTTCCAGTCCCTCGAAGATCAGGGGCGCACGGGTGGCCCAGTCATCCGCCCCGGCCGCCCCGCGCGACGTGCGGCGCAGCACCGTCTGCACCCGGGCCGCCAGCTCGCGCGGCTCGAACGGCTTGGGCACGTAATCGTCGGCCCCCAGCTCCAGCCCCACCACCCGGTCCACCACGTCACCGCGGGCACTGAGCATGATGACCGGCAGCTCGCGCAGCTGCCGGTCCCGCCGGATCTGACGGCACAGCCCGTAGCCGTCGGTGTCGGGCAGCATCACGTCCAGGATGACCAGATCCACGCCGCCGGCCTGCAGCCGCCGCAGCCCGTCGGCCGGATGGCAGACGTGCGCCAGCTGCATGCCGTGCCGGGCAAAGTAGGCCGCCAGCGGCGGCCCCAGCCGTTCGTCATCATCAACCAGCAACACGTGGTGCATCGTCATCCCCGGAAGATCGCGGCGTCAGGGTTGGCCACCCTCCACGAGCCGGCTGCGCAGCTGCTGCTGTTGCTGCTCGTTGAGGCCATCGTAAAAGCTGGCGGCCGCCTGCACCACCTCGGGCACGTTGCGGCCCAGTGCCTCCAGGCGCCCGTTGAGCAGCGCGCTGGCGCCGGCCTGATCCAGCTGTGCGGTCTGCACCAGCTTGCCCAGCTCGGAGCGCAGGGCCTGCGGGTGGTCACCCCAGCGCGCGTGGGCACTGCTGCCGTACATGTCGCCCCGGTGGCCCCAGTAGCCGGGCCCACCCCGGCAGCAGGCCCCCAGCAGCACGCCGGCCAGCAGCACGCCCCCGGCCCCCAGCAACACGCCCTTGGTCAGTGGTTCCATGATGAATCCTCCTCCTGAAAACTTGATTGAGGGGTTTCATCTTCCCTCGCAGACACCGGCGTTTCTTCTCAAACGGGTCGCGTGATTTTTCGTTTTGTTTCAACGAGGCAAACCCGCGCCGGCAAACCAGGCCGGCTGCCCGCACGGGGCCGGGTCAGGACGGTTGCCGATGACCCGGGCCGCAGGAGCCGCGCATCAGCGCTGTGGCAGAAGACCCGGCTCGCCGGACCCCGGATGCACGACGGGGCGGCACCGGCCCGCGACCCGCACCGCCCCGTCCTGCCAGCTGCCGGACACGGCCGGCTCACGGCACGCGCCAGGCTCACGGCACGCACAGCAGGCTCAGCCCACCATCTTCTCGGGCCGCACCCACTCATCGAACTGGGCTTCGGTCACGTAGCCCAGCGCCAGCGCCGAGGCCTTCAGCGTCGTACCTTCCTTGTGCGCCTTCTTGGCGATCTGCGCGGCCTTGTCGTAGCCGATGTGCGGGTTGAGCGCGGTCACCAGCATCAGCGACTGCTCCATCAGCTGGTTGATGCGGGCACGGTTGGGTTCGATGCCCACGGCGCAGTTGTCGTTGAAGCTGCGGGCCCCGTCGGCCAGCAGGCGTACCGACTGCAGCAGGTTGTGGACGATCATCGGGCGGTAGACGTTCAGCTCGAAGTTGCCGCTGGCCCCGCCGATGTTGACGGCCACGTCATTGCCGAACACCTGGGCGCAGGCCATGGTCAGCGCCTCGCACTGGGTGGGGTTGACCTTGCCCGGCATGATCGAGCTGCCCGGCTCATTCTCGGGGATGGTGATCTCGCCCAGACCGGAACGCGGGCCGCTTGCCAGCCAGCGCACGTCGTTGGCCAGCTTGAACAGCGAGGCGGCGATGGTCTTGAGCACGCCGTGGGTCAGCACCTGGGCATCGGCGGCGGCCAGCGCCTCGAACTTGCTGGGCGCCGTTTTGAAGGGCACGCCGGTCAGGCGGGCGATCTCGGCCGCCACCTTCTCTGCAAACTCGGGGTGGGCGTTCAGGCCCGTACCCACGGCGGTACCGCCCTGGGCCAGCTCCTGCAGGTGCGGCAGGGCCTCTTCCAGATGCTTCAGGCCGTGGTTGAGCTGGGCCACATAGCCGGAGAACTCCTGTCCCAGCGTCAGCGGGGTGGCGTCCTGCAGGTGGGTACGGCCGATCTTGACGATGTCGCGGAACGCCTCGGACTTGGCCTTCAGCGTGTCGCGCAGCTGGGTCAGCGACGGGATGAGATTTTTATGGATGGCCACGGCCACGGCCACGTTCATGGCGGTGGGGAACACGTCGTTGGACGACTGGCCACGGTTCACGTCATCGTTCGGGTGAATCTTGCGCGACTCGCCCCGCTCGCCCCCCATCAGCTCGCTGCCGCGGTTGGCCAGCACCTCGTTGAGGTTCATGTTGGTCTGCGTGCCCGAGCCCGTCTGCCAGACGGCCAGCGGGAACTCGCCGTCGTGCCTGCCGGCCAGCACTTCGTCGGCCGCGGTTTCGATGGCCTTCGCCTTGTCGGCAGCCAGCTGGCCCAGACCGGCATTGACCGTGGCAGCGGCCCGCTTGACGGTGGCCAGCGCCCGGATCAGTTCGGGCGACTGCTTTTCGGTGGAAATCTTGAAGTTCTGCAGCGAACGCTGTGTCTGCGCGCCCCACAGGCGGTCGGCGGGAACGGCGATCTCGCCGAAGGTGTCGCGCTCCATGCGCACGGATCCGGTCGTCATGGGAAATCTCCTCGGGTGTATTGAAAATCGAAACACCCGTACTATAGCGCGGTTATTTCCCCCGGGCCGGCTGGATGACACGGCAGAGTGGGCTGAACACGTATCAGTGTTTACCCTGACATCCGTCAGGACGCTTCGTGCCAAAGCACGTTGCAAAAGGCCCTGCGCTCCCGGATCTGCATGTCTGGGCCCGACCAGGCAGACAGAAGCAATGGCTTGATGACGGGTACGGCCAGCCCGGCTGGACAGGAAATTGCCTGGCCGGCCGATACCAGCGAAACGGCCGGCCGGGCCGCCCCTCAGCGCGGCAGCGTGATGTAGTCTTCGAGCGCAAACGGCGGGCGGGAGTCCATCCAGTTCTTCACCACGAAGGAAAGCGGGCGGTCGCCCCAGCCCATGGCCAGCCCGAAGGCACAGATCTGTTCGAAGGTGAACTGCGAACCCACGATGGCGGACGGTTCGTCGGTCAGGACGGGCTTTTGCGTAACCTCGGACATGATCGGTTCGGGCAGGCTCGCACCTGGCTGCAGTTGAGAACGGCGCCAAGGCTACCGTCCTGCCCTGCCCTGCCCAAGACCATCCCCGCTGCCGGTCCACCGCGCCTGACTGGCGGCCTGCGCCGGCGTCAACCTGCCACGCACCCGGCTTCGCTGGTGGCGGGCTCAGCCCCTCGCGGGGGCTGTCGCACATCAGGGTTTCAGGCTGACGTTGACCGTCTTGCCGTTCTGTCCCGGAAAATCAGCGAACAGCGCATCGATCATGGCAGGCATCAGCGGTGCCACGGCAGCCGACGACCCCTGCGTGACCAGCGTGGATTCATAGACGCGCTGACCGGGTATGCCCCCCTGTGCACCCCGCATGACCTGTGCCATCTGCACCTGAAGCTGGTGGCGGTAGCGGGTGGTGTCTTCGGAAGACCCGCCGATGGGGATGCCCAGACCAAGCCCCCAGCCCGTGTGGTAGCCGCCGCCCACGCCCACCGAGAAGCTGCTGGACGAGCTGCGCGACGATGTCACCGCACCGCCGCTGCGGTATTCGAAATTCACCACCAGCTGGGCCGAACCGATGTCCTGCACCGGTACCAGACCGTGTTTTTCGAGGGCAGACTGAACGCGCCGGGCGTAGTCGGCGTATTCGAGGCTGTCGCCCTGCCCTGCCAGCGGCTGGATGACGAATCGCTGGCCAGCCCAGCCGGCTGCGCTGGCATCCTGCCGGTTGAAGGTGGTGATCTGCGCCGGCGTGGTGGAGGCACATCCCGCCGCCAGAACGGCCAGCCCGAGCACGGCCGCCCCCAGCAGGCGACGGCCGGCAGCCCGGTGAGCCCCGATTGCCCGGGCTGACCCAACGGCCAGGGGAGCCACGGCGGTGTGGAAAGCCCCAGCAGCCACGGAACCCCCAACGGCCGGGGCTGCGTCCGCAGCCGGGAGACCCCGGGCCGCGGAGCCGGATGGAAAAATGCGATCGTTCATGCGCATCACAACGCGTGATCAGCCTTCTTCGTCGACGCGGAACTCGTCGATGCTGTGGCCGGCTTCCAGATAGGCGCGCAGCCAGTTGGGCTGCTTGCCACGGCCGGTCCAGGTGTTGCCTTCGTCGTCGCGGTAGCGGATGGGCACGGGCTTGCGCGACACCGAGCCGACCGGACGGCCACGGCGACGCGGCGCGGCGTCCTCGCTGCCCTGGCTGTCGGCTGCCGGCTTGCGGCCGCGACGCGGCGTGCCGTTGGGAGAGAAGAGGTCTTCGGCCGTCAGCTCATAATCGGCAATGGCCTGCCGGATCTGGGCAATGACGCTTTTTCTTTCCCGGTTCTTGATGGCGTCAGCCTGTTTCTGGAGTTTGGCGATTTGCCGGTTGAGATCGATCAAAGAGGCCATCGTGTAAATATCCCTGAAAATGTAGTGTTGCCCCGACAGAAGCCGGATCCGCCCAGGCGTCCGCCTGCGCCCGGAAACAGCCGGATGGCTCCCGTCCAGAGCAGGAGAACCGGCAGGATGCGCGATTCTCCAGACCGTGCGGTGCAACAGAGAATACGCTATTTTTGCCGATTTGCGAACCTTTTGGCATAAAAGCCAAGTGTACACCCTGATGAAAAAATGAAAATACCGCGCTCTGCGTTATGAATCGGTGTGTTCCACAAAGGCTTTTCACCTCATGCCCACACCTGCAGGCGTTGCTTCTTCCAAATGAAGTGGGCCAAACATGGCCCATGCCTGCACACGACGGACGCGTTTCCCTGCTTTTGCGCGGCCCTCGGCCAGCACGCGACCGGAGTCAACGCGAGAACGAAAGCCTGTCCAGCTTTTGCAGAGGCTTCCTGAAACAGGTTATGGGCTCATTCGCCCCCGCATCCCCCCTTTGGGTATGCAGGACGAGGCGGCAGGGCCGCAGAATCCGCCATGGCCTCGAAGCCCTGCCGGCAGCAAAAACGGCGTGCCACCCTGTGGTTTTGATGATGAAAGGATTTACTGCCGCCACGAAGCGGCCGGCACAGGGCAGAACGGCACAGGGCAAAGTGGACGGAATGGACGAAGCGGCACAAGGCAGCGCGGACGGAACGGGCGGAGCGGCGTCTCCGCGGCAGGTTCCGGCGACAACGGGGCCAACGGCAGGGAGCGGGCCAACGGCAGGGTTAGGGCGGCGAATGGCAACGCACCGGATCGCCCAGGATGATCTGGCCCCCGGGTTCGGACTGAATTGCCATTCGGGCTGGATTGCCCAATCCGCAGGAAGTTCCGGCAAGCCCGGCCGGTGCCAGACAAACCATTGAAACATAAGGAAAATGGTAGGCCGTGCTGGGCTCGAACCAGCGACCAAGGGATTATGAGTCCCCTGCTCTGACCAACTGAGCTAACGGCCCCCGTGACGGCAGGTGCTGTCGCCCTGCCCGTCCAGAGCGCGGAGACGGATGAAAGTCCATGACGCGCTGCAGGCTGGGATTATGGCATATCCACCGGCAGGGCCTGCCCCCTCCCTTTGTGCAGGGCGCACGCATCGGGCCCACACCCTCTCTGGCGTGTCGTGGGTGCATGCACACCCTTTCTGGCGTGTCATGGGCGCATTCGTCCCTTTCATCCCATTCGTCCCCTTGCTGGTTCCGAATCCATGGACTGACAGGGCGCACTGCGCAGACAAGGCCAGCCGCCATGACAGGCAGTGCAGCACCGGCATGCCCCTGCCAGGAACCCATTGCCCCCTGTCAGGCGCGCATTCCGCCCAGTCAGGACAAGATCACAGCCATGCACCGAAACAGCCCGCCCATGAAGGCATTTCCGCCCGGCCAGGGCACCAAACCAGTATCGTGCCTGTTGGCATTCTGCCAACGCCGGCCATCCCTGCTATGCTGCCGTCCCTTCGGAAAGGCCGCCACCGGAAAGATGCCGATGCCGCCGGCGGCCGTCCGGACCCGCGCGCGGCGCGCGCCCTCCCCCTGTCACTGTCTGTCACATCACACTGCCCATGCCATTACCGCTGGAACAACGTCTGGCCACCGAGCTGTCGGTCAGGCCGCAACAGGTGCTGGCGACCATCGCCCTGCTGGACGAAGGCGCCACCGTCCCCTTCATTGCCCGCTACCGCAAGGAAGTCACCGGCAATCTGGATGACACCCAGCTGCGTCACCTGGACGAACGCCTCACCTACCTGCGCGAGCTGGATGCCCGCCGCCAGGCCATCCTGGATTCGATCACCGAACAGGGCAAGCTCACGCCGGACCTGGCCAAACGCATCGACGAGGCCGACAGCAAGCAGCGGCTGGAAGATCTCTACGCCCCCTACAAGCCCAAGCGCCGCACCAAGGCCCAGATCGCCCGCGAGGCCGGACTGGAGCCGCTGGCCGATGCGCTGCTGGCCAACCCCGCACTGGTGCCCGAAACCGAGGCAGCCGCCTACCTGAAGCCGGCCTTCACCACCCCCGATGGCGACAACCCCGGCGTGGCCGATGCGAAGGCCGCCCTGGACGGCGCCCGCCAGATCCTGATGGAGCGCTTTGCCGAAGATGCCGACCTGGTGGGCCGGCTGCGCGAACACCTGCAGGAGAAAGGGGTGCTGATCTCGAAGGTGGCCCCCGAAAAAACCGAAGCCGGCGCCAAGTTTGCCGATTACTTCGATTATCAGGAGCCGCTGGCCGAGATCCCCTCGCACCGCGCGCTGGCGCTGCTGCGCGGCCGCCGCGAGGAAGTGCTGCAGCTGTCGCTGAAGCTGCCCGACGAGATCGAGGGCGTGGAAGGCCCGGGCTGGTGCGAGCGCACCATTGCCGGCCGCGCGGGCATTGCCGACCAGGGGCGCCCGGCCGATCCATGGCTGCTGCAGACGGTGCGCTGGACCTGGCAGATCAAGCTGGGCTGGCAGATCGAGAGCGAACTGATCAACATCCTGCGCGAGAAGGCCGAGGAAGAGGCCATCCGCGTGTTCGGCCTGAACGTGAAGGATCTGCTGCTGGCCGCCCCGGCCGGCCGCCGGGTGACGATGGGGCTGGACCCCGGCGTGCGCACCGGCGTGAAGGTGGCCGTGGTGGATGACACCGGCAAGCTGCTGGAAACGGCCACCATCTACCCGCACCAGCCGCGCAACGACTGGACCGGCTCGCTGGCCACGCTGGCGCGTCTGTGCGCCACGCACAAGGTGGCGCTGGTGGCCATCGGCAACGGCACGGCCTCGCGCGAGACCGACAAGCTGGTGGGCGACCTGATGCGTGCCCAGCCGCAGCTGCACCTGACCCGTGCCGTCGTGTCGGAAGCGGGCGCATCGGTATATTCGGCCTCGGAACTGGCCGCCCAGGAGTTTCCGGATCTGGACGTGAGCCTGCGCGGTGCGGTGTCGATTGCCCGCCGGCTGCAGGATCCGCTGGCCGAACTGGTCAAGATCGAGCCCAAGGCCATCGGCGTGGGCCAGTACCAGCACGATGTCAGCCAGACCCGGCTGGCAAAGGCACTGGACGGCGTGGTCGAAGACTGCGTCAACGGCGTGGGCGTGGACCTGAACACGGCCAGTGTGCCGCTGCTCACCCGCATTGCCGGACTGGGACCGTCGCTGGCCGAGAACATCGTCCGTCACCGCGACCAGAACGGCCCCTTCCCCAACCGCAAGGCACTGCTGGACGTGACGCGTCTGGGTGCCAAGGCCTTCCAGCAATCGGCGGGCTTTCTGCGCATCCAGGGCGGCGACAACCCGCTGGATGCTTCCGCCGTCCACCCCGAGGCCTATCCCGTGGTGCAGAAGATGCTGAATGACCTGAAACTCGGCATCAGCGACGTGGTGGGCCAGCGCAGCGTCATCTCCCGGCTGGACCCGGCCCGCTACACCGACGAGAAGTTCGGCCTGCCCACCATCCAGGACATCCTGAAGGAGCTGGAAAAGCCGGGCCGCGACCCCCGCCCCGAGTTCCGTACAGCCGCCTTCAAGGAAGGCGTGGACAAGCTGGAAGACCTGCGCCCCGGCATGACGCTGGAAGGCGTGGTGACGAACGTGGCCAACTTCGGCGCCTTCGTCGACATCGGCGTGCACCAGGACGGCCTCGTGCACATCTCGGCCCTGTCGGACCGCTTCGTGAAGGATCCGCACGAAGTGGTCAAGACCGGTGACGTGGTGAAGGTCAAGGTGCTGGAGGTGGACGTGCGCCGCCAGCGCGTGGCCCTGACCATGCGCATGTCGGACGAGCCCGGTGCCGGCCGGGGTGCCGGCGGCGGCAGTCGCTCCGAGGGCGAGCGCCCCCGCAGCGGCGGCGCCAGCCGTGGCAGCGACCGGGGCGCCCCGCGCCGCGATGGTGGCCGCCCGGGTGGCCGTCCGGCCGAACAGCCGCAGAGCGCGCTGGCCATGGCCTTCGCCTCGGCCCGCAGCAAGGGACGCTGACCGCCCGGCACCCGAAGGCCCGCAGGGCTGGAACATTTCCGGCGCTGCGGGTCTTTCACCCGGCAACGCCCCTTCACTGACGCAGCACTTTCAGCCCCCCTGCTGCAGCGCCCGCGCGATCACGGGCAGCAGTGACGCAGGGCAGCTGCGCCGTTACCCCTGCTTCGCGCGCCCGCGCGGTCGCGGGCCCACCAGCCGGAACAGCGACAGCATGTCGGGCAGCTGTTCGCGCAGGGCGCAGACGGCCAGCATCACCGGCAGCATCACCAGCCAGGCTGCCGCGGCCAGCACCTGCCATTCCGCCCGGTGCACCGCCCCTTCGGCCAGCGGCAGCGCCATCACCGATTCCGACAGCAGCACCACCGACGGCGGCCAGACCACCGACCCCAGCACGCGCGCATACAGGAATTCCATCCAGCCCAGCATGAAGCAGACCAGCAGTGCCCCGCGCAGATGCGGGCGCACCGCCGGCAGCAGCACCTGCCACAGAAAGCGCAGGAAGCCGAAGCCGTCCTGCATGGCCATCTCGTCCAGCGCCACCGGCACCCGCACCATGCCCGCCGCCAGCAGCCACACCGACAGCGGCACGGCAAAGGCCAGGTGCGCCACCCCCACCGCATAGGGCATACCCAGCCAGCCCAGCAGCTCGTTGACGTGGATCAGCGGCAGCGCCAGCACCACGGTGGGCATGAACAGGCTGAACAGCAGCAGCACCGTCATCAGCCGGTCGCCCGCCAGCAGGCGGCGCGACCACGCATAGGCCATCGGCACGGCCAGCAGCACGGCCACGGCCGCCGTCAGCAGTGCCCGCACACCGGTACGCAGCAGGCTGGAACGCCAGACCGAATCGTCCAGCACCGCCATGAAGTGCGCCAGCCCGTAGCCGGTTCCTTCGGGCGTCATCACCTGCAGGGCCATGACGGCCAGCCACACCAGCGGCGCCACCCCCGCCACGGCACAGGCCGCCAGCACCAGCCAGCGCAGCAGCCCGCCCAGCAGGCCGCGCCGGCGGCCCAGTGGTTCTTCGGCCGGAACCTCCACCAGACAGCCGGGCAGCTGGCGGTTGCTGGGCCTGTGCAGCAGCAGCCAGGGAATCATCAGCAGGGCCGGCAGCATCAGCAGTGCCTGCAGCAGGGTCAAGCTGGCCGTCAGCTCATAGACCGGCACATTGCCCGTCTGCCCGCCCGCATTGAGCAGCCCCGGCAGCAGCCACGACAGCGGCGCCACCCCGGGCACGCTGCCCGCCACCCCGGCCAGCCACTCCGGCGAACCGGCCAGCAGCGCCAGCGGCCCGCCATCGGCCCGGGCCAGAAAGCGGAAGAAGTTCACGTCCAGCACCGGTCCGGCCATCAGGCGAAACAGCACCCCCAGCCCCAGTGCCCCCCGCAGCCACGGCCACTCCATCAGGCGGAAGGCCGTCCACCGTCCGCCGCCATCGAAGGCCACCGTCTGGTAGCAGACCCGGGGAATGCGGCGCAGCCGCGCCACGCACAGCAGCGCAAACAGCGGTACCCACTGCCACAGGTCGCGCACCAGCACCTGGACGGCGTCGGTGAGCCGCGCCGCGTTCTCGCACAGCAGATCGACCTGACAGGACGGCGGAAAATCCAGCCCCAGCCCCGGCTGGAACAGCCCGCCCCAGCCCATCACCGAGATCACCAGCGGCGAGAACAGCATCACGCCCAGCAGCGTGTGCCATGCCCCGGCCGCCCAGCCACGCAACGGCAGCAGCCGGGCCAGCAACAGGCCCAGCAGGGCCTCCAGCGCAATGGTGCCCGTCAGGCGCAGCGCGTTGAACAGCAGCTCCTGCTGCACGCCCGGGTTCTGCACCAGCATGACCATCATCTGCCAGGCACGCCCCAGCGACCCCGCCGCCTGGCCCCCCAGCAGCTGGACCAGCACCACCAGCGGCAGCAGCCACAGCAGCATCAGCGTGGCCGAGCCGGGCAGCACCAGCCAGACCGGAAACCAGCGCTCGCGATGCAATGCACTCATGTCGCCCGTCCTCTCATTGCACCAGCCGTCCGTCCACGAAGAAAAGGGTATGGCGGTTGATGAACTGCAGCGCCTGGCGCCGCCCCTGCACCGCCCCACCCGCCAGGGCCGCCAGATCGTAGGCGACCGGAGAATCCACCAGAACCTTGGCACACACCGTCACCTCGGTGCCCGGCAGCACACCGTGCATGTGCATCCAGGTGCCGTCGTCCTCGATGGCGGTCAGCACCACCTCGATGCAGCCCTCCTGCCCGGGGCGCCCCAGCACCACGTTCTCGGCGCGAATCGCCATCTCGATGCTGGCCTGCGGAAACTGGGCCTGCAGTTCGGCCAGCCAGAGATCGAGCTGCGGTGGCGAGGGCGGCTGCAGGCCGATGCCGGCAAAGCGCGCCACGCCCTGTTCGGAACGGGCCGGCAGCACGTTCAGGCAGCTGCCCCCCAGCCGGCTGGCCACCGCCATCGTCCGCGGATACTGCAGAAACTCGGCCGGCCGCCCCTGCTGCAGGATGCGCCCGTGGTCCAGCATGGCCCATTCGTCACCCAGCCCCATCACGTCCGGCTGGCCGCGGGTGGTGATCAGGATGCACATCCGGCGGCTGCGCTGCACCTGCCGCAGGCAGCCCACCATGCGGCGCCGGCCCTCCGCGTCCAGAATGCGCAGCGCATCGTCCAGCAGCAAAAGCGCCAGATCGTCGCGCATCAGCGCCCGGCCAATGGCCACCCGCTGCGCCGTGGCCGGCGGCAGCTGGCCTGCCGCCACGTGCAGCACATCCAGCACGCCCAGCAGCGAGGCCATCTCCTGCACCTGCCGCGAGAGCTGCTCGTCCCCCAGCCGCTGGCGACGCAGCGGCCAGGCCAGATTCTCTTCCACCGTCAGTGCCGGATACACCACCGGCATGGCCGGCACCAGCGCCGTGCGCCGCCGCCCGGGGGGCAGGCGCGTCACATCCACCCCATCCAGCACCACCTGCCCGCGCGCCGGCCGGTGCAGCCCGGCCAGCGTCTGCACCAGCAGTGACTTGCCCGACCCGGCATCGCCGAACACCGTGCAGAGACTGCCCTCGTCCAGCATCAGCTCGATGTCCGTCAGCCCGTCCCCACGACGCCCGCCCAGCCAGCGCGGCCAGCGGCTGCCCGACACATCCAGCGACGAAACCCGCAAGAACGCCATCGTCAGTCCGCCCTCAGCGCAACGCAAAAATGGTGGGGCCTTCCACCGTGTCCGGCATGTCGTCCGTTACCGGCACCACCTCGGGCACCCGTCGGACCCGCTCGGTGGCGCGCTCGATCTGCTGCACCAGCGCCCCGGCCCCATCGAACAGATACACCGCCCCCGGATCCGCATACAGCACCACCGACTCGCCCAGCGCCGGCCGCAGCAGCGACGGCGCCATCACCGTCAGGCTGCCCGCCCGCGCGCGGCACTCGATGCGACTGCCATGCACACTGCATTCCACCCGTTCCACCCGCGCCGGGAACGCCAGATCCCCCACACTGCCCTGCAGCCGCAGGTCTTCGGGCCGGATGCCGGCCAGCAGTGCCGGGTCTTCCACGTTCAGCGGCGCCATCAGCATCAGGCTGGGCCCCTGTTCGATGTGCACCACATGATTGACCAGCGTGGCCCGCAGCAGGTTGATGGGCGGATCGCCGAAAACCCGCGCCACATTCAGCGACACCGGACGCAGCAGCACATCGATGGCCCGGGCCTCCTGCTGCTGCAGCCGCCCCTGCGCCACCACCGCCGTATCCCCCCCCAGCGCCAGCGCCACCTGCGAACTGCGCGTGGCCACCGCCACCGCCATGCCCTGCTGCCAGGCCGTGCGGCAGATGGCCGGCAGGTCTTCCAGCAGATGGCCGGCCTCGGCATCGGGCAGCCGCGCCAGGGGATCGTCCAGCAGCAGCAGCGCCGGCCGTGCCGCCAGGGCCCGCGCCAGCGCCAGCCGCCGCTGGCCCACCAGCGACAGCTCGTCCGGCCGCAGCGACAGACAGTCGCCCAACCCTACCGCATGCGCCAGCGTGATCACCTGCTCTTCCAGCAGCTTGCTGCGGGCCAGCCGCAGCGGCACCGCAATGTTGTCCCACACGGAGAAGTCCGGGTAATTGGTGCTGCGACAGTCCACCAGCGCCACCTGGCTGTTGCGCCCGCCATCCAGCGCCACCTCGCGGCCATGCACGTGCAGCCGCCCCGCGTAGGGACGGAGCTGCCCGGCCAGCACCCGGAACAGCGCAGACTTGCCCGCCCCGGCCGGCCCCACGATGGTCAGCGGACCGCCAAAGGGGATGTCGAGCGACAGCGCGCGCAGTACATCCCTGCCCCCGTCCCGCAGACAGATCCGGTCACAGCGAATCGTCATGCCGAAAGAACTTCCCTACCCATGTTGCCCATCATTACAGACCAATTCGTGATTTTTGGCAACTTACGCAACCAATTGCTACAGCACGGCGCAGTTATCATCACGGGCAGATCGTACCCTGAAGCGTGTCATGGGCGCATCCATCCATGACGCACCCTGACCTGTGCGTCCCCCACGAACGACGCCTGCCCGCGGCCTGTCGCCGCCATCCAACACAGTACCCCATTCACGGACCTTCTCATGCGCTGGGAAAACGAACGCGAGAGCACCAACATCGAAGACCGCCGCGGCAACGGTGGCGGCCTGGGCGGCGGCGGTGGCCTGCCCTTTCTGGGGGGCGGCCGGCTGGGCCTGGGCACCATTGCCGTCATCCTCGTCGGGGGCTGGCTGCTGGGCATCAACCCCCTCACGCTGCTGGGCCTGCTCAGCGGCACCGACATGGGCACCCCCACACAGCAGCAGTCGTACGCGCCACAGCAGCAGAGCCGCCAGCAGGGCCAGACCCAGGGCAGCAGCGACCCCGCCAAACGCTTCGTCTCCGTGGTGCTGGGCAGCACAGAAGACGTCTGGTCACGGATCTTCCAGGCCAGTGGCGCGCGCTATACCCCGCCGGGTCTCGTGCTGTTCACGGGGCGCACCGCCACCGCCTGCGGCACCGGCGTCACCGGCGCCGGCCCCTTCTACTGCCCCGGTGACCGCAAGATCTACATCGACCTGGCCTTCAACAGCATCCTGAAGAACCAGTTGGGCGCCGACGGCGACACCGCCCAGGCCTACGTCATCGCCCACGAGGTGGGCCACCACATCCAGAACCTCACCGGCACCCTCCAGAAAATGGAAGAGGCCCGCCGGCGGCTGGACGCACGCAGCTACAACGCCCTCTCCGTGCGCCTTGAGCTGCAGGCCGACTGCTACGCCGGCATCTGGGCCAACCATTCACAGAAGGCCCTCAACTGGTTCGACGCCAACGACATCGCCGAAGCCATGAATGCCGCCAGCGCCGTGGGCGACGACGCCATCCAGCGCAAGGCCGGCGGCTCCGTCAATCAGGAGAGCTTCACCCACGGCAGCTCGCAGCAGCGCCTGGCCTGGTTCCGCATCGGCTACGAAAGCGGCTCGGTGCAGAAGTGCGACACCTTTGCCAATCAGCGGCCGTAAGTAACCCTCACTGGCCGGAACTGCCGTTGAGCGTATCCGGGTCCACCGCCTTGCCGGCGCTGTACGAGTTGTCCGGAATGGCCAGCTCGCGCCACCACCAGCGGTTGGGTGTGGGCAGATTCACACACACCACCGTGGCCTCCTTGGCCGTCAGTGCAATGTTGGTCAGCGTCTGTGCCGGGCACAGGGGCACGGACTGGCCCTGCGCCGTGCACGGGTTGGTCGTGCAGGGCTTGGCCGGCTCCTCGGTCAGCACCACCGAACGGCCCGTCCAGTTCTCCACCTTCCAGCCCGACACCGCCAGGTCCTTGTCGTTGATCTTCCCGTCGCGATTGGTGTCGATCACCGCCTTCTTCGACATCCCGCCCGAGAGCGGATCGAGGAACAGCGTAAAGCCCGGCACATCGACCAGATCGGCACACGGATCCTTCGCATAGTCCACGTCCAGCACCGGCGTCATGGTCTCGAACATCACCTGCCCCGACACCAGCTGCGGCTGCACGATGTTGCGCAGACCCTTGTCCTTCATCATCGTCAGCGGCACCTGCCAGCCCCGATGCTGCGTCCAGTCCAGCACCTTCGTCGGGTCGGTCTGCTGCGAGAAGCTTCCGCCCTGCGACAGCGACTGCTCACGCTTGAGCAGTTTCGTGGCATCGAAGGGCTGGCCCTCCTGCCAGACCCACTCCTGCAGCTGCCTGCCCGACAGGGCGCCCGGGCCCGCATTGGTCGAACCGCCCGGCTTCTGCACCAGCACCGAGGCGTCCCACAGGCCATAGGCCGACTGCAGCTCGCGCAGCTTTTCATCGCCCTCCTCGAACAGCTTGCCCGTGGCGGCCAGCACCATCACCCCGCCCCGCGGATGCGTGACCGTGGCCGGTGCCGCCGTGAACGGCCGGCCATTCTCTGACTGGAACATCGGCTTGCCACGGAACGACACCTTCCACTCCGGGGAACGGTGCGATGCCAGGTCGAACTTCCACAGGTTGCCCAGCAAATCACCCGCATAGGCCGCCGTGATCACCCCGTTGCCGTCGCGCAGCAGCTTCACGCCGCCCAGACCGTTGGGAGATTCCTTCGAACCCACCCCTGTGTCCATATCGCGCAGCAGCCGCCCGGTCTTCAGATCCACCACGAAGAGCCGTGCCGTCCCGCTCTTGCTCTCGTAGCCATTGCCGAACACCGCCACCCAGGTGCCGTCACGCAGCACCCCCACCTCGGGCGCCGACAGCACATGACCCAGCTCTTTCAGGCTGTCCCTGTCATGCTCCCACATCAGCGTTTTCGTACCCAGGCCTGCATCGGTCGTGTCCGACATGTTCAGGGCGAACACCGCCGCCGGCCCGGCCCCGGTGGTACCCAGCACCACGTTCTTCCAGCCATCCTCGAAATACGCATCCGTCTCCACCAGCGGCCCATCCATCAGCAGCCGCTCGTCAGAAACGTTCCGGTTGGCCAGACGGGCCATTTCCTTTGCCACCTCATGGGGCACATAGGCAAAGCGCTCGGCCCCGGTCTGGGCATCGAAGGCATGCACCATGCCCTCGTTGCTGCCCACCATCACCAGCCGCTTGCGGTCCTTGCGGCCCTTCGTGTCCCTGATGTACTGACGGTACAGCGTGCCCAGCGGCACGGTCTTTTCACCGGACGGAGCCGTCAGGTTGGTGGGCAGCGCCCCGTAGCCATGGTTGGTGGCCGCCCCGATGAACACCGGGTTCGAATTGATGATCTGCCCCAGCGCACCACGACGCGCGTTGTACTTGACCGTCTCGTAGTTGCTGTCACCCAGCAGATAGGCCACCAGCTTCCAGCCTTCGGCGGCCTTCTCGGCCTCGGTACCCGAGGTCACCCCTGCCTGCGCCAGCAGCATATCCTTCATATCCTGCGTCAGGTAGTTGGGTTTTTGCTGCGTCCATTCCAGCTTCTGGGCCGTCAGCCCGGCGGATTCCCCCACGATGACATTGCGCCAGCTCCAGTGCGGCATCTTCTCGGCCGCGCCCCATTGACGTACCCCCTCCTTGCCGACGGCACTGATCGCATAGGCCTCCAGATTGCCGGTCCGGCTGCGGGTGGTGAACGACGGCACGAACTTCTGGTTGCTGGTCTGCAGCGCCCGGCTGCTCACCGCCACGCCGGCCGTGGTACCCGTGCGGTCGACGATCTCCGCCAGGATCTGGCGCATCGAGGCCAGAAACTCCGTGCTGTTGTTGACGTTCACATAGCGGCCGTGGCCGTTGACGGCAGCGTGCCAGAGGTCGTCCACCGCGGCAGGTGACTCGGCGTCGATCTTCGCCGGCCAGTTCAGCTCCCCCTTGCGGATCTTTTCCAGTGTCACCCGCTGTTGTTCCGGTGAGCCGGCCGGCAGGTCTCCACCCACGCCGAAGCTCATCGTGTACATGGTCACGTTCTGCCAGTACGACGGATTGCCGGTACCCCTGGGCACATTGTTGGGGATGCCGGGCTGCAGGTCACGGTTCCAGAAATACATGGCCAGGTCGCCCAGTGTCTGCGACGTCGCACTGGCAAAATGTTTCCGGATCGGATCGGCTGCTTCGTGCGGCTTGTACTGGTAGGCCTTGTTCTTGCCCGAGGTCGGAATCAGCGGGCCATCCTCCCAGTCGGCATTGGTCGCACCGGGTACCTCCCCAAAAATTTCATTCTTGTTGCCGTCGTTGTAAATACCATCCGTCATCAGAATGTGATAGGAACGACGGCAGCTCAGGTAGCGGGTTCCATGCGTTTTCGACGTATCAGCCCACGGCCCCTGGGCATCGGCACGTTCGAAGTACTTGCCCACGGCAACGGTCGCCCCCAACAGCGGAGTTCCTCCAAAAGGCCTGACATCCTTCTGGACCCACTGGAAGAAGCTTTTCTTGTCGTCACCCTCGAAACGCCGGACGCCACGTTCCACCACGCGCGTGTTATGGCCATCGACGCTTCCATTGCCCTTGTTGATACGGCCATAGCCCAAACGAACATCAGCTCCCAGCTGGCGGTTGAATGCCTCACTTACCGCCCCGGCAGCCAGCAGATAGCGCGTACGATAGTACTGATACCAGTTGGCGAAGTTCTGGTACTCCTGTTCCCGGGTACATTCACGTACCCCGCCACCTACTTCCCTGCACTCGGTACGCAAATCCGTCCTGATGCGCACGGTGGGCTCCAGCTCGATGATGTGGCGTTCGAAGTTGGCCACATTGTCCGGACTCAGTTTCTTCTTTGCATCCTTCGGATCTGTCTTCAGACGGAAGTACGTGGCCGGATAGACGGTTTTTGGAATCGATGTACCCCCACCGTAGAACAGGCAATTGCCCTTGTATCTCGGGTCGGGGTCATACATCTCCCTGCACACCCTGCCTGCATTGGGGCCATCCGTCAGGCTGTGGACGCCCTTCAGGTTGACCCGCAGTTTGGTGTCGTGATTGAAGTAGAAGTAGGCAGCCTGCGGATCCGCATCGGGCTCGCGGGTACCATCTTCCTTCATCCACGGCAGGTACTGCACCTCCGGGTTGTAGTACAGTGTATTGACATCCGGTGAGCGCCTGCGCGCCGTGAGCAGACTGTCGGTCTCGCTGCCCAGATTGCCCCGCACACCGTAGCGCCCCTCAAGCTTGTCCGGTTCCTGCGGATGGAACGTGTACAGCTGATACGGCCCGTCCTTGTCCGGCAGGAAGTTGAACAGCATCGACCCCGAATCATCCAGCGTGAACATCACGTTCGGTTCGATAATGGGCGGTGTGGTCACCACCAGCGAGTTCTGGGCCA
>ERZ773077.195-NODE-195-length-45479-cov-25.890146_pt1 | contig 45479 bp, 39 predicted proteins | sample MGYA00580612_ERZ773077 | MGnify/ENA primary metagenome ERZ773077 (study PRJEB29015, sample SAMEA2737971) | human oral metagenome | biome: human oral; feature: human-associated habitat; material: dental | place: China | collected 2021 ...
TGAGCTTCTTGATCTCCTCTGGATCGCCGAGGAAGTAGTCCTTGACGAGGTTGAGCTGATCGTCGAACTCGAAGACGTAGGGTACAGCCGTGGGCAGGTTCAGCTCGATGATCCCCTCATCCGAGATCCCCTTGAGGACCTTGATGATACCGCGCAGGCTATTGCCGTGTGCAGCCACGAGGACATCGTCATGCTCCATCAGCGAGGGGAAAATCTCGCCCTCCCAGTAGGGCAGCGTGCGCGCTACCGTGTGGCACAGCGCCTCCGTCAGAGGGAGGTAGGCAGGTACGACACCAGCGTAGCGGGGGTCTGCCTGGGGTGCGCGCTCATCCGTGATCGCCAGAGGCGTAGGGGGCACGTCGTAGCTACGGCGCCAGATCTTGACCTGAGCATCGCCATACTTCTCTGCCGTCTCAGCCTTGTTCAGCCCCTGCAGCATGCCGTAATGCTTCTCATTGAGACGCCAGCTCTTGGAGACGGGGATCCAGTCGAGGTCCATGACGTCGAGGATCTGGTTGAGCGTCTTGATGGCGCGCTTGAGGTAGGAGGTATAGGCCTTAGTGAAGTGGAAGCCGTTCTCCTTGAGCAGGACCCCTGCCTTCTTTGCTTCCTCTACGCCCTTCTCGGACAGGTCGACGTTCGTCCAGCCCGTGAAGCGGTTTTCCTTATTCCACACGCTCTCGCCGTGACGGATCAGTACGATTCTCTTCATGATGTGATATTGATACTTATAGTGAACTAATAATCTGCTTGCATGTGCTTGCGGCTACAAAGATAGCCATTCTTAGCCGCGCGCGTTGAGCTCGGCGAGGAGCTTGCGGACAGGCTCGCGCCAGTCTTCGCCGTTCTTGGGGCAGTAGGTGTGGATACCGAACTCTGCCGCCATGGCCACATTGGCGGGGCCGTCGTCAAGGAAGAGTGTCTCCTCGGGCTTCATATCCCCCTCGCGTAGCATCGTCTCGAAGATACGGCGGTCAGGCTTGACCATCCCCATCTCGCAGGAGGCGAACTTCTTGACGCAATAGGACGATAGGGTACGCCCATTGGGTAGGAAGCGGTCGCTCTCGCAGAAGTCCATGACGTAGGGGTTGGTATTCGACAGGATGAAGATCCGGTAGTCACTGAGCTCCTCGTCCACGAAGTCGAACTTGTAGGCATCGACCTCACGCAGGAAGCCGAAGTAGGCGTGCGCGATCTCCTCGTAGCTCAGCTCGCGGCCCGCACTGCGGCTCAGGGCGGCGCGGAACTCAGGCTCCGTCATGCGCCCATCCTCCACCTGGAGGAAGTAGCCACTCTGCAGGTAGGGGTCGAGCATCTCAGCCACGTTGGGCACGCCTAGGGCATCGAAGCGGCGCAGGGCCTCCTCGCGATCGAGGTAGAAGAGCACGCCACCGAGGTCTAATACTATGTTCTTGATCATCTAGATAAATAATGAGTATAGGGGCTACTACTTGGGGCTCATCGTGATCAGCGGCACGAGCATCTCCTCGAGCGAGATGCCACCGTGCTGGAAGGTATCACGATAGTACTGCACGTAGTAGTTGTAGTTGTTGGGGTAGGCAAAGAAGTCGTCGTTGTAGCAGAAGACGTACTTATCCGAGAGCTTGGTCTGCGGTAGACCCACCTTGGCTGGCACAGTGACCTCGTAGACTTCCTTAGGATTGTAGCTCAGGGTCTTGCCGACCTTGTAGCGGAGGTTGGTATTGGTATTCTTATCGCCTATGATCTTGACGGGATCCTTGACGCGGATGGTGCCATGGTCGGTGGTGAGCACCACGCGGTAGCCCATCTCGGCGATCTGCTTGAAGAGGTTGTAGGTCGTCGAGTGGCGGAACCAGCTCTTGGTCAGCGAGCGGTAGGCGGCCTCGGTATTGGCCAGCTCGCGTATCATCTTGCTCTCGGTACGGGCATGAGAGAGCATGTCGACGAAGTTCAGGACAATGACATTGAGCGGGTACTGCTTGAGGCTGTTGAGGTTCGCGAGGAGCTTCTCACCGAAGCGCGGCTCGTAGACCTTATTGTAGGAGAAGCTGTAGTTCTTGCGGTAGCGCTGCAGCAGCGTCTGGATCATGGGCTCCTCATTGAGGTTCTTCCCCTCCTCGCTCTCCTCGTCCACCCATAGCTCGGGGAACATCTTGGCGATGTCTAGCGGCATCAGCCCAGAGAAGATCGCATTGCGCGCATACTGCGTCGCCGTCGGCAGGATGGATAGGTAGAGCTGCTCCTCGTCGAAGGTGTAGAACTCGCTGAGCATCGCCTTGACCGACTCCCACTGGTCGTAGCGGAAGTTATCAATGAGGATGAAGAAGACCTTCTCCCCTGCATCCAGGAGGGGGAAGACCTGCTTCTTGAAGAGGTCGGGACTAAGCATAGGGCGCCCCTCGGGCTCGCGTATCCAGCCCTCGTAGTGCCGCATAATGAAGCGGCTGAAGAGGCGGCCTGCCTCGGCCTTCTGCATATCTAGCAGTTCGCGCATCTGTGCATCACCCTGCTCCAGCTCCAGCTCCCAGTGCACGAGACGACGGTAGAGCTCCTTCCACTCATCGAGGCTAAGGCGATCGCTCAGCTGCATGCTGATCTGGGCGAACTCCTGGCGGTAGTTCATCGTCGTAGCCTCGCTGATGATGTCGCTCTGGTGGAGATGCTTCTTCAGCGAGAGCAGCAGCTGGCTGGGATTGACGGGCTTGATGAGGTAGTCCGTGATCTTGCCGCCGATGGCCTGGTTCATCAGCTCCTCCTCCTCGCTCTTGGTCACCATAATGACGGGGACAAAGGGGCGCAGCTCCTTGATCCGCTGCAGCGTGTCGAGCCCTGTGAGGCCAGGCATATGCTCGTCGAGGAAGATGAGGTCGAAGTGCTCCGCCTGCACCGCATCGATAGCTTCGTTGCCACTCAGTACGGGCGTTACCTCGTAGCCCTTATTCTTCAGGAAGAGGATGTGGGGCTTGAGCAGGTCGATCTCATCGTCTGCCCAGAGGATCTGATATACTTTGCTTGTGCTCATTTGTCTGCAGTCCTTTGTAGGGGCGATGCCATGCGCATTGCCTCTACTAAGATACGGCATTCCGAGCACATAGCCTTGCCCCCGAGCTCTCCGCAGCAGGACTGAGGCCTAGGGCTCAGCTCGGGCAAGAGGCCCCACCCCCTAAGGCCCGCCAAAGGCAGAGCCAGGCCGCAGCCTCGCTCCAGTTGTCCACGGGCAAGCTACGGCAAAGGCCGTGAGCTCCTTGCTCAAGTCCCCCAGTAAAGCGAGCACAGGGGCACAGCGAAGCCCCCTACAAGGCCGAGCCCCCGTGAGAGCTATCCCTCAGCCTCCTGACTGCTATCCCTGAGGCTCCTCACTGACGCCCCTCAGCACGCTGAGGGATATCTCTCACGGGCACTCCCCCTTAGCTCACGATCCCACCTTTCCCCTACCGCAACTTCGGCAAAAGACAAGGGGCGCACCCTCCAGCGGAGGATGCGCCCCTTATAGCGCCTAAGGCCTGCGGCCTAAGACGGCTTATCCTAGATTAGAGGGAGTTCACCGTGAGGATAGCGACCAGCAGGGCCAGGATGGCGTAGAGCTCAGGGAAGACGGCCATCACCATCGTAGCGCTGAAGACGTTCTCGCCGCTACCAATGGCCTGGATCCCGTTGGCGCAGACCTGCGCCTGACGGATCGCGGAGTAGAGGCCGACGATACCGAGGATCAGCCCAGCACCGAAGATAGCCCAGGCAGCGAAGGGAGTGATCGCCCCTGCGGCGATGAGCTTATCCAGCGCCGTCTTGGCCATGAAGAAGCCTACGAAGCCGTACAGCCCCTGGGAGCTAGGTAGCGCCGCCAGACCGATATACTGCCCCAGAGAGTCAGGGTTCTTCCTCATCGCTCCGACTGCAGCATTACCGCAGATCGTCACGCCGATGCTACTACCGATACCTGTAAGGCCTACCATCAGCGCGAGGCCGAGGAATGACAACATCTCATTCATAATCGTTGAGTTGAGTTAATAGTACTATTATTCTTTTGCTTGTTTACTTACTTACGCTTGAGGGGCTCATAGGGACGACCTCCGCCCTCGAATTCGCTATTCTTGTAGTACTCTACGAAGGTCAGACGAAGCGGGTGGACAAAGGCGCCGATGAGGGCGATGCCGAAGTTGATCGTATGCCCAAAGGCTAGGATGAAGAGCGCCATCACCCAGCCGATGACGATGCCACCGATGCTCGCATCAGGCCCCGAGGGGATGCAGGACATAGCCAGCTGGTTGAAGACACTCCCTAGGATACTCCCCGTCAGCCCGATGGCGAAGAGGCGGATATAGGAGAGGGCGTCCCCGAGCAGCCCCGAGGCATTGTTGTAGGAGGTCCAGAGGCCTGAGCCGACATTGATCAGCGGGTTCTTGCCTGGGCTGTTGTAGAGGAAGGCCACCAATACCGACAGCCCGACGATGCCGTAGAGGCCATACTGCAGCCACAGCGGCAGCGTGATCTCGAGCTTCGGCAGGAGATAGATCAGCCCTAGGCCGATGAGCAGCAGCACCCAGGCATAGCCTGAGAGCGCATAGCGCCAGCCCTGCTGTCGACTCGTCTTGTAGGCCCCTACGAGCTTACCGAAGAAGACCTGGATGAGGCCGATGACCACGGCGATGACCATCATGTTGTCCTGGTTGAAGAGGTAGTCCTTGTCTCGCGCCCAGGGTAGCTCTATACCGAAGATCGAGCCGAGGACGAGCCCCACGACGAAGGCACCGCCGCCGAGCCACTGCCCGAGGCTGAGGAGACTATTGTCCCCGCCCTTGTTCCTGAGTCGGAAGAAGGTCGAAGCCAGCAGTAGGATGAGCCCATAGCCTGCGTCGCCGAAGCACATGCCGAAGAAGAGCATGAAGAAGGGTGCGATGAGCACCGTCTGGTCGATCTCTCCATAGTTGGGCAGCGAGAAGAGCTGAGTGATGAACTCGAAGCTGCGGGCGAAGCTATTATTCTTGAGCTGTATGGGCACGCGCTCCTTCGCGGGATCGAAGTCGATTTGCTTGAAGTAGCAGCCCGTCTTCGCCAGCTCCTGCTCGAAGTGCTCCGCCTGCTCCGTCGGGACGAAGCCCTCCAGGAGATACAGGCGCTCATCCGCCAGGCGCTCGGCCTGCAGCTGTGCCTTGCCGAAGCTCAGCTCATTCTCCAGGACCGTATCGTACTGCTCCAGCTCGGCCAGATGACTGGGAGCCTCGATCGTGATGCTACGCTCCAGCGTCTCCAGCTCCTCACGGCGCTGCGCGATGAGCTCCTCGACCTGCACGACGCTACGTGCGGGACGAGCTAGGCGATCGGCCTCCGCCAGCGGCGCAGCATCTCCAGCACGACGCAGGAGGACGAAGTACTTACGCCCCGCCTGCTCGGCGATGGGGAGCACATCGCGCCCTGCCTCGAAGTCCTCCGTGTAGCGTGCCAGCGGCATGCTGTAGAACTCCAGCTGGTAGCCCGCAGCGTCGAGCTGCTCGAGGCGCTCGGGGCTGAAGTCGCCCCACAGCGCTACTTCGCTAGCCTCCGCACGTAGCGCGGCCAGCTCCTGCTGCTTCTGTCCACGTAGCTCGAGGAGTCCGTGGAGCTCGCGGACGAGCTCCTGCCCCTCAGCGCGCTGCTTCAGGCGAGGATGCAACTCGGGATCCTGCCCCTCGGCGAAGGGTCGCAGCTGACGCAGCAGGGTCTTGACCTCGCCACGCTCCTGCTGGATCTGCTGCAGCTCCTCGACCTCGTGCGTATCGCGGCGCTCCTGGATGTGGAGCACGCCGAGCTCACGCAGCTGGTGGAGTACAGCCTCGTAGTCCCGATGGAAGACGAGGAAGGCGTATTTACTCATTGGCTGTATCATAGCTCTTCCTCCTCCTTTTGCTTACGCTTCTCGATATTGGTACGCATGATCTTCTGCGAGGCCTTCGAGAGGCTCTCTTCATCCTCGATGAAGCGCTTGATCTTGCGGATGGCATCCTGATAGCCAGGGATCTGCACCTTCTCAAAAAGGTTCACCTTCTGCGTGGTCTTCTTGCGAGCGTGCTCGAGGTACTCCATCTTGAGACGGAGGAACTCGGCCTGGATGCCCGTCGTGGCAAGCGTCTTGAGCAGCTCGATGCCCTCGGCGAACCAGCTCGGGGCGTTGAAGATGCTGAAGGGACGCACCTCGTAGTGGATCTCTCCGAGGACGGGCAGCATGACGCCAGCGACCTTGCGCATGGACAGATCTACCCTATCGACGGTGATCAAGCTGGGGTCGAACTCTGCCCACAGGCTCACCATACCCTGGTAGCCCTGCAGCTCTCGCTCCAGCTTCGCCTCTAGCTCCTCGACCTCGCGCTTGGTTTGCTTGACCTGCTGCCTCAGGGCGCTCTCCTTGCTCTTGATGGTCGGCAAGGTGCGCAGGCGCATCTTCAGCGCCTTCTCCTGCTGCTGTAGCGAGGTCTTGTTGTATTGAAATCGTATCGCCATAAGTTATATGATGGCTAGCTATTATTCCTTGGTAAGGATGGTGAACTCACCCCCTCGGACGACGATAGCCTGCTCATTGGTGATCGGCACAAGGGGGAGCTTGCCCCCGTATGTCGTAAGGACTTTATCCGCAACCTCAGTAAAAGGATAGCTCTGATAGTGAGGTACCGGGTATCTAGAGATCAGTCCTAAGGCAACCAAAGAGTTTAGTTCAGGAGCTGCACAGATATCATCCATTAGCTGAACATACTCGATGCTAGGAGCTGATATCACTGAGCCGGCAGATTCCCCGATATAGGGTTTCCCTTTCTCAACCTCTTCCCGAATCAGCTGCTCCGCACCTTTGCGCTTTAGCTCCTGAAGAAGATAGAAGGTATTGCCTCCTGATACATAGATAAAATCCCCCTGCGAGAGCGCGGCTTCAATCTCTTTAGGCGAGGCCTTAGACACCTCTAAGGGGAGCACCTTTAGTCCAAGACCTTCGAGGGCCTGTTGTCCTAATCGAACGTATTCCTTATATGACTCGGGAATACTCGCTGTAGGGATGAAAGTCACCTGCTTCCCTTGCAACTCGATAGGACTCCATTGTTGTAAGAGAGGCGCTACGTCTACGAATGAGGAGCAGAGAAAGAGGAAGATACTTGAGCTCATAATCTGTATGTCTTTGGTCCTGCCTAATCCAAGCACCCCTTAGGGAGTGCCTTTCTAGTAACGTGAGTAGGATTAGAACTAAACTCTTATGCCTTGGGCCAGTACTTATCGACCAGCTGCTGCTTGATGTTGACCTCGGCGGGACGGAAGTACTTACCGAAGAGGCTCCAGGCCGTATCCAGCATCTGCTCCGTGTCGATATTGACGTCGATGGCCAGCAGCTCACGGGAGTAATCCGCGGCGAAGGAAAGCGTGCGCTCGTCGTAGTCGGTGAGGTCGAAGCCGTTCTCCATCTTGGTCTGCGCACCAGCGGCATCCGAGAAGAGACGCACGGCAGCGTTCATCACCTGCGGATGGTCCTCACGGGTCTTCTTACCGATGACCAGCTGCTTGAGTCGGGACAGCGAGCGGAAGGGGTCGATGATGACCTTACCTACATTAGAGTCACGGCGCAGATAGAGCTGTCCCTCGGTGATATACCCCGTGTTGTCAGGCACTGCGTGGGTGATGTCCCCACCTGAGAGGGTCGTCACGGCGATGATGGTAATGGAGCCTCCTTCGGGGAACTGTACCGCCTTCTCGTAGATCTTCGCCAGGTCGGAGTAGAGCGAGCCAGGCATCGAGTCCTTAGAGGGGATCTGGTCCATGCGGTTGGAGACGATGGCCAGGGCATCGGCGTAGTTCGTCATGTCCGTCAGCAGCACGAGGACCTTCTCGCCCTTGACGACGGAGAAGTACTCGGCGGCCGTGAGCGCCATGTCGGGTATGAGGAGACGCTCGACAGAGGGGTCCTCCGTCGTGTTGATGAAGCTGACGATGCGGTCTAGGGCACCGGCGTTGCTGAAGGTATTCTTAAAGAAGAGGTAGTCGTCATTGGTCATACCCATCCCGCCGAGGATGATCTTGTCGCTCTTGGCACGGAGGGCCACCATGGCCATTACCTCGTTGAAGGGCTGGTCAGGGTCAGCGAAGAAGGGGATCTTCTGCCCCGTGACGAGCGTGTTATTAAGGTCGATGCCCGCGATCCCCGTGGCGATGAGCTCGGAGGGCTGCTCGCGGCGAACGGGGTTGACCGAGGGGCCACCGATCTCTACCTCTTGGCCCGAGACGGCAGGGCCGCCATCGATGGGCTCACCGTAGGCGTTGAAGAAGCGTCCGACGAGCTGGTCGCCGACCTGCAGCGAAGGGGCCTTGCCGAGGAAGATAACCTCGGCGTCCGTGGGGATGCCCTCCGTCCCGCCGAAGACCTGCAGCGTGACCTCATCGTTCATGATACGCACGACCTGCGCCAGGCGCCCGTTGATCGTAGCCAGCTCCTCATTACCTACGCCTGTAGCGCGGAGCATACAGGTGGCCTTCGTAATGTTCTCGACCTTGGTGTATATCTTTTGGAATGCTTTTGCTGCCATAATCGTCTTAGTTTTTTGCGCGCTGTGCGACTAGTTCGTCGGCGCGTGCCTCGTGACGCGCGAAGTCCTCGCTGCGGAAGACCGAATAGCTCATCTGCTTGAGGGCATTGATCAGATCCTTGAAGTGCTCACCCACCTGGACAAAGTCCTCGAAGGCAAAGTCCGTACGGCAGATCTGCATGACCTTGTCCACCATGTACTCTTGACGCTCGAGCGAGCAGTTGGCATCGATCTCGTCGAAGGCGTCCTGCTGGCAGATGACGAAGTCGATGAGCTCGCTCTTCCAGAAGGTAATGTGGTAGTCCAGCGGCACGCCGTCGTCACCGAGGATGTTGATCTGCTCGGAGATCTCCTTACCCTGGATGAGGCGCTGCTTCATCTCCCCGACCTTAGCGATCCAGCCCGAGCCGATGCGCTCGGCCATGTAGTCCTGGAACTCAGAGTACTCGAGGTACTTGGAGTAGCTGTCGATGGGGTTGACGGCGGGGTAGCGCTTACGGTCGGCACGCTCCTGCTCGAGGGCGTAGAAGCAGCGGGCTACCTTCTTGGTGTTCTCCGTCACGGGTTCCTTGAGGTTACCCCCTGCAGGAGATACCGTCCCGATGAAGGTCACGGAGCCTGTAGCACCGTTGTTGAGGTGGACGAAGCCAGCGCGGGCGTAGAAGTTAGCCACGATAGCGGAGAGGTCCATAGGGAAGGCGTCGGGGCCAGGGAGCTCCTCGAGGCGGTTCGACATCTCACGCAGCGCCTGCGCCCAGCGGGAGGTGGAGTCAGCCATCAGCAGCACCTTCAGCCCCATGGAGCGGTAGTACTCAGCGATGGTCATCGCCGTGTAGACCGAGGCCTCACGGGCTGCCACAGGCATGTTGGAGGTATTAGCGATGATGATGGTACGCTCCATGAGGGGGCGACCGGTGTTGGGGTCCTTGAGCTCAGGGAACTCCTTGAAGACCTCCACGACCTCATTGGCACGCTCCCCACAGGCAGCGATGATGACGATGTCGGCCTCGGCCTGCTTACTGATAGCATGCTGGAGCACGGTCTTCCCCGTACCGAAGGGACCAGGGATGAAGCCCGTACCGCCCTCTACGATGGGGTTCATGGTGTCGATCATACGTACCCCTGTCTCGAGGAGCTTGTGGGGGCGAGGCTTCTCGGCATAGCAGCTGATGGGGCGCTTGACGGGCCACTTCTGCTCCATGGTCACCTGGTGCTCCTGCCCTGCCTCGTCGGTGAGGACAGCGATAGTCTCCGTGACCGTGTAGTCCCCCGCGGCAGCGATGGTCTTGACGGTGTAGAGGCCTTGGAAGGTGAAGGGGACCATGACCTTGATGGACTGGAAGTTCTCCGTCACCTCACCCAGCCAGCTACCAGCCTGCACGCGATCCCCAGGCTGAGCCAGTGGAGTGAAGCCCCACTGCTTGCCCTCATCTAGGGGATAGGTATAGGTACCGCGGCTGAGGAAGACGCCCTCCATCTTGTCGAGGTCGTTCTGCAGCCCGTCGTAGTTCTTGGAGAGCATCCCTGGGCCGAGCGTCACCTCGAGCATGTGCCCCTCGAAGCGGACTTCGTCCCCGATGCGCATGCCACGCGTCGACTCGAAGACCTGCGCGTAGGCGTTCTTGCCCTGTACCTTGATGACCTCGCTCATGAGGTCTACGCCTGCGACGGTGATGTAGCAGATCTCATTCTGAGACACAGGACCGTCGGCCTCTATGGTCACGAGGTTACCGACCACGCCCTTTACTATGCCTTTTGTTGCCATTATGTATGATTGTATTCTTCGGTGTTGCGATGTGATTGCGATGTCCCTCGGGGGCCGCCTATCGGTGGCTGTGCCTGAAGTCATCGAGGACGCGTGCGCTCTCGCCCTTGAGCCCGTGTACGATACTGCGGAAGGTAGCCTCGCCGTGCTCGGCGTCTAGCTGGACCCAGCGGCCGAGGATCTCTAGGCGCAGGTAGTAGCAAAGGACATTGTCTATATCGAAGACACGGACGAAGGTCCACTCATCCATCCACTGCCACTTCAGCAGGTCGATGAGACGCTCGCGGCGTGCTATATCACGCTCCTCGGCGATGCGAAGCACGTCCTTGAGATAGGGCAACTGATCGCCCAGCCCCAGGTCCTTGCTCGTGCTGGTACGCAGCAGCTCCTCGACCTCACCGTTGCCTACGATGTAGTCCTTAGGGTCCCAGCCGAGGCGACGACAGGTATAGAGCGTGAGTATGTTACGTAGGTTCTTGTTCAGCTCAGCCCAGCCACGGACGAAGGCGCTGGAGCTCGTCCCGAGCCACTCATAGTAGTAGCGCGAGAGGCGATCCTCTAGGACGATACGCTCGTGGCGCAGCTGCTCGATGAGGGCAGGCTGACTGCTGTCGGCGCGCCAGTCATCGGCCGCGGGACGGTAGTAGAGCTCGTAGACAAAGCGTGCCTGATAACTGGGGATACCCTTGGGCGCTACGAAGCGCCCCCCTTCGGCGGCACGCTGAGCGAGCGCGCGCAGCTGTGTGAGGAGCGCTGAACCCTCGGCCGAATCCTCGGCGGCAGGCTCCTCTGGGGCGCCCTCAGGACTGGGGGCTAGCGCATCGGTGCTGATCCAGTCGATGAGCTGAGGATGCAGCCGCTCGGCACGCAGCGCCTCCAGGAGCTGGCGGTCGGCGGTGCTGAGGACAGGCTGTAGTTCGTGGTAGAATTCCTCCGCAGTATAGGGAGGCTTCGCCATCTCAGCGGTCAAGACTGGGAGCCCTGCTACTAAGCCGTAGTACTTAGCCATGGTCTTGTCTCAAGGATGCTGGTGAGGCCCTAGAAGAGCATCTTGCTCAGCTCGGGACGGAGGAAGCTCTTGAAGAGCTCGGCGAACTCAGCCTCTCCGAACTGGATCTTGAAGCTGCCATCCTTAGGGGAGATCGTGAAGTCTGTGGGCTTACCCGCGACAGAGTGGATGCTGACCCCTTGCTCGAGGAGCTGCTTGGCGTTGGACGCGAAGTAGCTACGCAGTGCCTCGGCGTCAGCCGTGGCGATCTCTACGCCGCGGTTGAGGTCGAAGCCCTCGACGATACGAGCCACGAGGCCCTGGATGAACTGGGGATCTACAGCTAGTGCCTTGGTATTCTGCTCTGCCACCTGGCCCTGGATCTGGTCAGCGATGCTGCTGCGGAGGCTGTCGACGAGCTGGGCGCTGTAGAGGCGCAGCTCGGACTGTGTGTTCTCCTTGAGTTCCTTGGCTCGGCGCTCAGCATCTGCGATGAGTGCTGCGGCACGTGCCTGTGCGTCGGCTTCGATGGTCTTGGCTTTGGTCTCGGCCTCAGCGATGAGTCGCTGTGCTTCCGTCTGTCCTCGCTCTACCCCTTCGTTGTAGATCTTCTCGGTCAGTTCTTGAATCTTTGCATCCATATCCTGAATTACGTTCGTTTGTCTGCAGTAGTATCGTCAGGAGGCTGTGCTCCCTGCGTCTTGGACAAAGGTAAAGATTTTTTCATTTCAAAACACCCCCTCACCAAAGTCGCCAAATTAACCCCACACGGCCCCCGTCTCAGGTAGCTCCCAAGGGCCTTCCAGGCCAGCGCGCCCTACCCCTCAAGAGCGTTCGAGGGTAAGGCTCAGCGGGTCTGAGGGATATCCCTCACGAGGCTGAGGGACGTCCCTAAGCATGCTGAGGGATATCCCTCAGGGGTGCTGACTGATATCCCTCAGCGCGGCGCGGGCTAAGCCTCAGCGTGTGGAGCCCACTTGGTGAGGAGGCTAAGGCCTCACGCGAGTTGCCCCCAAGGCAAGCGAGCAGGGCCGAGGCAAGCCTTTCGTCGAAGCCCCGCAGCCCCCTACGACAGCCCGCCGCAGTGGGTGTGCGCCCCTTGGAGTGTGGCAGAAAAGTCGTTACTTTGTATATATAATCAGCATATACTCAAGGTATGAATACATTCAAGCGTGTGCTGCTCAAGCTCAGCGGAGAGTCTCTGATGGGCGCCCAGCAGTATGGTATCGACACGGATCGCCTCGGCGACTATGCCCGCGACATCAAGGCCGCCTCGGAGCAGGGGATTCAGATAGCGATCGTCATCGGCGGGGGCAACATTTTCCGCGGACTGAGCGGCGCAGCCCAGGGCTTCGACCGCGTGCAGGGCGACCAGATGGGGATGCTCGCCACGGTCATCAATAGCCTCGCCCTAGGCTCGGCACTGACAGCGCTCGGCGTCAAGAACCGCGTCTTCACCGCCATACGCATGGAGCCTATCGGGGAGTACTACGCACAGCCCCGCGTCCTGGAGGCGCTGGAGCGTGGCGAGGTCGTCATCCTCTCGGGCGGTACGGGCAATCCTTACTTCACCACCGATACGGGCAGCTCGCTGCGCGGCATCGAGCTCAAGGCCGACGTCATGCTCAAGGGCACCCGCGTGGATGGGATCTACACGGCAGACCCGGAGAAGGACCCCACGGCGACAAAGTTCGACCGCATCACCTACGATGAGATCTATCAGCGCGGGCTGAAGATCATGGACCTGACGGCTACGACGATGTGCATGGAGAACAAGCTCCCCATCATCGTCTTCGATATGGATACCCCTGGCAACCTGCTGAAGGTGCTGCGCGGCGAGTCCATCGGCACCTACGTGGGCTTCTAGGGACAGATACATTATATATAAGGACAAGCATAAATCTATAAAGCATATCAAAGCATATCAATGAGCGAACTGAAGAATCTAACGGCGCAGGCTGGCGCCCAGATGGAGAAGACGGTAGAGCACCTCGAGGAGGCCCTGGCACGTGTACGCGCTGGTAAGGCCAATGTCAAGATCCTCGACGGCATCATGGTCGAGTACTACGGCAGCCTCGTACCCCTGACGCAGGTAGGTACCGTGACCGTACCCGATGCCAAGAGTATAGTCATCACCCCCTGGGAGAAGAATATCATCCGCGATATCGAGCGCGCCATCATCAACTCGCCCCTAGGTATCACGCCTGAGAACAATGGCGAGCTGATCCGCCTCGGCATCCCTCCCCTCACCGAGGATCGCCGTCGCGAGCTGGTCAAGCAGGTCAAGGCCGACGCCGAGGCTGCCAAGGTAGCCGTACGCAATGCGCGCCGCGATACCAACGATGCCATCAAGAAGAGCATCAAGGCGGACAACACCCCCGAGGACGTAGCTAAGGACGCCGAGGCCGAGGTGCAGAAGATTCATGATCGCTATATCAAGAAGATCGACGAGCTCTTCGCCGCCAAGGAGAAGGAAATCATGACCGTCTAATCTAGGCCCTGCAGTGACGGGACTAGTCATCAAGAATACCGGGAGCCACTACGGCGTACGGGCCGAGGACGGCAAGGAGTACCTTTGCCTTGCCAAGGGCAACCTGCGCCTTAGAGGCTTCCGCAGCACCAACCCCATCGTAGTGGGGGACCTCGTCCAGCTCGAGCTCAACGAGCAGGATGAGGTGCACTACATCCGCGACATCCTGCCACGACGCAACTACATCATCCGTCGCTCGGCCAATCTCTCCAAGGAGTCGCACATCCTAGCGGCGAATCTCGACGCTTCCTTCCTCGTCTGCACCATCGCTGCCCCCGAGACCAGCACGACCTTCATCGACCGCTTCCTCGCGACGGCGGAGGCCTATCGGGTGCCGACGGAGCTGATCTTCAACAAGGTCGACCTCTACACCCCCGAGGCGCTGGAGTACATGCAGGAGCTCATCGAGCTCTACAGCGGCATCGGCTATCCCTGCCACGCAGTATCCGCTACCACGGGTGAGGGCGTCGACGAGCTCCTAGGCCGGCTGGAGGGCAAGATAACCCTCTTCAGCGGTCACTCAGGCGTCGGCAAGAGCACGCTCATCAATAGGCTCATCCCTGGCGCCGAGCTGCGCACGGGACAGATCTCTATGGCGCACTTCAAGGGGATGCATACCACGACCTTCTCCCAGATGATCCCCCTGCCCTCCGCTGGGGGAGGCTACCTCATCGACACGCCGGGGATCAAGGGCTTCGGCATGCTGGAGATGGACGAGGCAGAGGTCTCGCATTACTTCCCCGAGATCTTCGCAGAGAGCGCACACTGCCGCTTCGGCAACTGTTCGCATACGCACGAGCCAGGTTGCGCCGTTCTATCAGCACTAGAGGAGGGACGTATCGCACCCTCCCGATACACCAGTTACCTCGGTATCCTCGAGGACAAAGAAGGCGGCAAGTACCGCCCCGAGTATAAGTAAGGTAAGGCCGGGAGGCCTCTGGCGAAGAAGTCCTAAGCCCCTCGCAGCGGCCTCAGCCTAGCCCCACAGCCCAGCCTAAGCAATCAGTAGCATTAGTACGAATGATGAATATCCTATCTAGAGGATGTGCTGCAGCAGCGGCCCTCTTCCTCTTCACTGCCTGCAGCACCGTGCCCATCACGGGGCGCAACCAGTTCAGCCTCGTATCCGACGGCGAGATCCTATCGATGAGCGCGACGCAGTACCGCCAGTTCATCAGCCAGGCCCAGCTCAGCAGGAACAGCAGCTACAACGCGCGCGTCAGCCAGGTAGGCCGTCGCCTCGCCGCGGCCACGAACTCCTATCTCAAGGAGAACGGCTATACCGACATGCTCTCCACACTTAGCTGGGAGTTCAACGTCGTCGATAGCAAGCAGGTCAACGCCTTCTGTATGCCTGGCGGCAAGATCGTCGTCTACACCGGTCTGCTGAGTCTCGTAGGTAACGGTGCCCACGCGGATGACGAGCTCGCAGCCGTCATGGGACACGAGCTCAGCCACGCGCTGGCGAAGCACGCCAACGAGCGCATCAGCAATCAGATGCTCCTGCAGGCAGGCGGCCAGATCCTCGGCGCTGCGGTAGGCTCACGCTCGGCCACCCTCGGCGCACTCATCAATCAGACCTACGGTATCGGGGCTCAGGTCGGTGTGATGCTCCCCTTCGGTCGCAAGCAAGAGTATGAGGCCGACAAGATGGGGCTTGTCCTCATGGCTATCGCAGGCTACGATCCACGCTACGCCGTGAACTTCTGGCAGAAGATGTCCTCTAGCAAGGGCGGCCAGCAGGTCAGCGAACTGATGAGCACGCACCCCAGCGACGAGAACCGCATCCGCGCCATCAACGAGTACCTCCCCACGGCGCTGAAGTACTACACGGGCAAGGCCGCCCCCAGCGTGAGCCCCACGACGACGCGCTCTACCCAACAACAGGACGTACGCGTCTCGGACCTCAACCGCCTGCTCAAGCGCTAGTCCGCCTAGCCGACGATGGCCTCTGCCTCGCTGCACCCCCAGCTTAGCCTCCCCCCGGCCTATAGCCTCGAGGCACTGGGATCGACCCCTCGCCCTGCTCTAGAGACGACCTCGCCCTGCGGCAAGGCGCCCCTGCGGCAGGGCGAGCTCACGCCGAGCCTCAGCGCCATCGTACCTTAGCCTCCAGCCCGATTTACTCAGGCCGCCGAGCCCACCCGAGCGAGGCACCGCCCACCCACAGCCTCCCCACCCTCTTTCACTAGCCACACAGCCCTATGAAACTGCTGAAGCAAATCGTCCTCATCCTGATCATCCTCGTCGCTGTCGGGTGCCTCGTCTCCCTGGCCTTCCTCTCGGAGGCTCAGCGCATGATCGTCCTCGTCGGGGGAGGCTTTGCCATCCTCAACCTCGTCTTTATCCTCTTCTTCATCAGCAAGAATAGCAAGCGCCCCGAGCCACGCCGCTAGCAGCGGCACCGCGACTCGAGCAGCGACTAATCAGCACAGCCCACAGCTATGAGCCCACACCCTAGGCGGACGCACCGCGTCCTAGCCCTCACCCTAGCCCTCCTCATCAGCATCCCTGCCCTAGCACAGAGCAAGCGCATCCGCGAGCATGAGGTCGTACGCGAGGAGACCGTCTACAGCATCTCCCGACGCTACAATGTCCCCATAGAGAAGATCTACGAGCTGAATCCCTGGGCACGTACCCAGATCAAGGTCGGGGACAAGCTCCTGATCCCGAGCGAGGCGACGAACCACAGCAGCACCAGCCCCAAGGCCGAGAGCCGCAAGCATGTCGTAGCCGCTGGCGAGACGCTCTACCGCATCAGTAAGAACTATGGCATCGAGCTGGAGCAGCTCCTGCGTGCCAACCCTGGGGTCACCTCCTCCAATGTCAAGGTAGGCATGGAGCTCGTCATCCCGAGCCCCGAGGCCGAGCAGTCCGCCACGCCCAGCCCTACCTCTGAGCCTCAGAGCGTAGAGATCTCCTCCAGCCAGGTGGCTAAGGCGCAGGTACGCGTGGCACTGCTGCTGCCCCTGACGAAGGGACGTCGCTACGTAGAGTTCTACGAGGGCTTCCTCCTCGGCATGTACGAGCTCAAGAAGACGGGCGTCAGCATCCAGCTGACCACGCTCGATACGCCGACCGATGAGGCACTCTCGGGGTACATCGCCCAGGGCAAGCTACGGGATATGGATCTCGTCTTCGGCGGGGTCAATGAGCAGCAGATCGGCGCCCTAGCACGCGCAGGCGGCTACCGCTACTATGTCGTCCCCTTCAGCCGCGTCGACGGGCTGGAGCTCGGGGCGGGCAACTCGGCCATCCTCGTCAACGCGCACCCCGAGTACCTGATCGACCGCGTCATCCCAAGCTTCCTACAGCGCTACAAGGGGCGTGAAGTCGTCTTCGTCAAGCGCAGCAGCGACAGCGAGGACCTCTTCGCTCAGGAGCTGCGCAAGGCCCTACGCAGCGCGGGTCTCCCCCACCGCACCATCGAGCTCGGCGGGCAGAGCCCGACCGTAGGGACGACGGCCGTCCTCGTACCCGTCTCAGCGGATCGCAACCTCGCGCAGGCTACCATCAGCTACCTCGAGCGTCAGAGCTCGACGAACCTTACCCTCTTCGGCTACCCACAGTGGCAGTCCTTCGGGGGCGGATTCCAGCGTAGCCTCAGCCGCTACAATGCGACGATCTACTCGAGCTTCTTCTTCGACCCCACGACCAGCGAGTCGCGCGACTTCCTCACGCAGTACAATCACTGGTTCAGCCACAAGATTGACAACACCTACCCCAAGTACAGCGTCCTTGGCTACGACCTAGCGCGCTACTTCATCCGTGCCTATTCGCTCTACGGGCAGGGCTTCGTCAAGCACCTCAACTCCCTGCCCTCGGACGGGCTGCAGCTGGATATCTACCCCAAGGTGACCTTTACCGACGAGCAGGACGGCGCACGTCGCAGCGTCTACACCAACACCCGCTGCTATCTGGTCACCTACAAATCCTCGGGCACGATCCAGCGTGATGCCATCTAGTCCCGCTCAAGCCCTTAGCCTCGCACAGAGATGATACGCACCCTCCGCTACAGCCTTCTCGCCCTAGGCCTCGCCGCTACGACGGCCAGCGCTCAGGAGGCCAAGCCCCCCTTCCACCAGTCGCTCGCCGTCGGGATCCATGGCGGGATGCTGATGAGCCGCGTCAACTTCGTCCCCAGCGTCAGCCAGCGGCTGCACTCAGGACTGATGGGCGGCGTCCTACTCCGTTACAATGTGGAGCGCGGTGCCTCCCTGCAGCTCGAGGCGAACTATGTCCAAGGTGGCTGGCAGGAGAAGTACGATGCCGCTACGACTAGCTACAGCCGTACGCTGAACGCGCTGGAGGTGCCACTGCTGACACACCTCTATCTAGGGCAAGGGAGCGCTAAGTTCTACCTCAACGCAGGTCCCTTCGTCGGCTATATCCTCTCCGAGGCCTCCACGAGCTCGGGAGAGGATGCGATGAGCGATAAGGATAAGGCGCGCCACGCGCTCCCCGTCGCCAACCGCTTCTTCTGGGGGCTGGGGGGCGGCCCTGGCCTCAGCCTACAGCTCGGCGACCGCCATCGCATCGAGCTGGAGGGACGCCTGGTCTACGGGCTCGGCGATATATGGTCAAGCGCACGCACCTCACCCTATCCCCAGTCCTCGGAGCTACGCTTCGGTGCGCGCCTCGGCTACGTCATCCAGCTCTAGTCCCCGCGCGGAAGGCCTCCTGAGGGATATTAGTGGGCACGCTGAGGGACGTCCATGAGCGTCACGAGGGATATCAGTCAGGGCGCTGACTGATATCCCTCGCGCCGCTTCGCTTAGGCAGTCCCCTCGCTCGGCCTCCGCTCAGCCCTTGCCGACACCCTCTGTCGAAGTACTCTAGACCTTAGGCTAAGGCCGCATCGAGCGCAGCGAAGCCGCCCCTAATACAAACCAATCCGGTATCCCCTCCTTAGCCTAGGCATCAGGCAGCACAAGCGGGCTAGTCCCCGCACGCTGTGCTCGACGGAGCCCCAGCGCTACAGCTCCACGAGGGCTCTAGCTAAATTTCCTTATCTTTGCGCTAACTCGCTGGGGGGCTTCCCACAAAGGAGTCCTACGTCCAAGGCGAGCACCGGGCCCTCGTAGTTCAACGGATAGAACAAGAATTTCCTAAATTTTAGATAGCAGTTCGATTCTGCTCGGGGGTACGCACGACGAAGCCCACTCAGGTATGCAGCAGCAACCTGGGTGGGCTTCGCTCCTTAATAACCTTAGGCTCAGGCCCTCTGCGGACTGTCCTCCGCCCTGCCTAGGGGCTATCCCTAAGAGTAGGTATTTTATCGCCAGATAGAGCAGGGCTATAGGCTTTGGCCTACCTTTGCACTGACCGAAGCTACCGCTTGCCCTCTGGCCGAGCTAACGACTCCCCCCACCCCATCTGCGAGTGACGAGCCCTGACAGCCCAAGCTACGCCGCGGTCTCCCGCTGGTACACCCTCGCTGGGCGCATATCGGGAGAATCATTCCTTCATTATTACTAACCGCCCCCATGCCACGGCATAGCGGGGCATGATCCCAAGCGAAACGCAATGAACAAGCTGATGCAGCAGGTGCTGCTGGCCGCCCTACTCCTCCTCGGAGTGAGCTGGAGCGGTAGCGCACAGCAGACAGCGACGACAGGAAGTATCGTGGGCACCGTCGTAGACGCTTCGACACACGAGGCCCTTCCTTTCGTCCAAGTATTTATCACAGGTACTACGCTCGGCACTACGACCGATGCCAATGGCGCCTTCTCACTGACGAAGCTAAAGCCTGGCACCTACTCCCTCCAGGCACGCCTCGTCGGCTACGCCTCCGAGCAGGTAAGCCTCTCCGTGACCGCAGGCCACAGCCGCCACCTCGACCTCTACCTCAAGGCGCAGAGCATAGACCTCGATGGCGTCGTCGTCTCGGCCAATAGACACGAGACCATGCGGCGTAATGCCCCCAGCCTCGTGACCGTGCTCTCGCAGGAGCTCTTCACCAAGACGAACTCCGAGAACCTCAGTCAGGGGCTGCGCTTCCAGCCCGGGCTGCGCATCGAGGACAACTGCCAGAACTGTGGCTTCAACCAGGTGCGTATCAACGGCCTCGAGGGCGCTTACTCGCAGATCCTCATCGATAGCCGCCCCGTCTTCAGCGCCCTAGCAGGCGTCTACGGTCTGGAGCAGATCCCCGCCTCGATGATCGAGCGCGTGGAGGTCATCCGTGGAGGAGGCTCGGCACTCTTCGGGGCGAACGCTGTAGGCGGCGTCATCAACGTCATCACCCGCGAGCCCCTGCGCAGCACCGCCACGCTCAAGCAGAGCATCACGAGCTACGAACAGTCGGGCCAGCGCTATACCAGCCCCATGCCTGTGACGAGCTACAACGCGAGCCTCGTCAGTGAGGATCGACGCGCTGCCGTCATGGTCTTCGGCCAGCATGCCCGCCGTGGCTTCGTCGACGTCGACGGGGATCAGTTCACCGACATCCCCGAGCTCAAGCAGCGCGCCCTCGGTCTACGTGCCTACTACAAGACGGGTATCTACAGCAAGCTCACGGCCGAATGGCGCTCCATGCACGAGTATCGCCGCGGCGGTGACCGCCTCGACGAAGCCCCCTTCCAAGCACGCATCGCCGAGTACCTCCAGCACTTCATTAACGGCGCCAGCCTGCGCTTCGACCAGAATACGGCTGAGGGCAAGGATAGCTTCAGCCTCTACGGCTCGGGGCAGCAGGTGCTGCGCAAGAGCTACTACGGCGGCGGCGACTATGCCGAGCAGCTGCTCAAGCCTCTACGTGAGCTGCCTCGTGGCGCTGCAGGTAGCGCCGAGGAGACGGCCTATCAGGAGGCCTACGACGCGGCCTTCAAGGCGCTGACCTCCTACGGCCAGACCAAGGGCTTCGACTTCCAGACAGGCGGCACCTACATCCACCACTTCGACCGCCCCTGGACACTGACGGCTGGGGCTGAGGTCAGCTACTCGCTGCTCAACGACAAGAGCGGCTACCGCGCTCAGGGCATAGACCAGAAGACCTGGACCTGGAGCCAGTACGACCAGCTCGAGTACAGCCTCGACCGCTGGAGCTTCCTCCTGGGGGGACGCCTCGACTACGTACATCTGACGCAGGGCGGCAAGAAGAGCATCGACCCGCTCCTCATCCTCAGCCCGCGCGCCAACCTACGCTTCGCCCCCACCAAGGACCTCGGCCTACGCCTCTCTTATAGTGAGGGCTTCCGCGCCCCGCAGTTCTTCGACGAGGAGATGCACGTGACACTGGCCGGTGGGGAGCCCAAGGAGCGCGTCCTCGGCAAGGACCTCCGCGAGGAGCGCAGCCGTAGCCTCAGCGCCTCCGCCGACTGGTATACCGCCTTCGGCAGCTGGCAGCTCAACCTTATGGGAGAGGGCTTCGCCACCTTCATCAAGAATAAGTTCACCGCCGACAACGAGGATGGCGTCCTCGACCCCAAGACGGGGAAGAAGGTCATCACCATCATCAACGCCGCGGGCAGCCCTAGCCAGGTCTACGGGATCAACCTCGAGGGACGCCTCGCGTACCGCCGTCTTCTCGACCTGCAAGCAGGGCTGACGCTCCAGCGCAGCCGCTACGGGACGGAGAAGACGCTCTTCGAGCCCAGCGGCGAGACGCCCACGCAGGCGACCATCACGACGCGTGACTACGAGCGTACACCCAAGGTGTACGGCTACTTCGCCGCTACGCTGCGCCCCAGCAAGCCGCTGAGCTTCACCCTCTCGGGAACCTACACGGGCTCGATGAAGGTCCCCCACGAGCCTTACGAGGGCTTCGATGGGATCGCCAGCGAGGCTAAGCCCGACAGCCGTGGCGCCTTTGACTACACCGACGCCACAGGCACGCAGCACCGCGGCCTGGCCCCAGGCTTCGCGCAGCTCACCACGACCAAGCCCTTCCTGGACCTTGATCTACGCGTCAGCTACGCCCTAGACCTCACCTCGCTGGTCAAGCTGACGCTGGACGCTGGCATACAGAACTTCCTGAACTCCTACCAGCAGGACACCGACAAGGGACCTGGTCGCGCCTCGGCCTACATCTACGGCCCCACGCGTCCCCGCCGTCTCTACCTCTCGGCGACCTTTGACCTCTAGCCGATCGAGGTCCTAGGGAGCGCAGACCTAGCTCCCCGATACAGCAGCGCCCCCAGCATCCGATCGAGATGCTGGGGGCGCTGCCCTTATACTATGGAGAGGCTGTGCTAGCGGCCGAAGCTCCACTTGAGCCCGAGCGTCGGGGCTACGATCCACTGCGGGGCATCGACGTTCTTCGACACGCGCAGCTCCGTACCTACGCTGAGGTTGAAGTCGGGTGCGACGCCCTTGAGCTTATTGAGATTGCACCACAGCTGCGGCTGGGACATGAACTTGAAGGTCGTGCTTCCCCAGCCTGGTGCCTTCAGCTCCTGACGCCACCAGCTGAAGAAGCCCGTCGCCGTGAAGAGCCCCGAGGCCGAGGCGAAGCGCCAGACGCCACAGAGCTCGAAGTTGTGCGGCTGTTCCGCGCCCTTGATATACTTGTAGAGCGGGATGAGCTGGAGCATCGTACGGCGTGTAGGGCTGAGATAGGTGTAGCTCCCGCCGAGCATGAAGGCATCGTTGAGGGAGAAGGCGGGCTTGGTTCGCTCCGTGCTCGGGGCGTAGTCTCTGAAGCGAAGGCCCCCATCGTAGCGGAGGTGCAGGGCGAAGGGTGGGCGCCAGAAGCGGAGGTTGCGCATGAACTTCCAGTTGGCATTCACTGCACCCTGATCACGCCAGGACATGTCCACGAAGTAGAAGGTATCGCCGAAGCGGTCGAGGCTCTGCTGCTCGACGGTAGCCGTCATCATAGGACGCTCGCGCTGCACCGTCGGGTAGAGGGCACGGCCGAGGTCGTAGTGCAGCTGGATATTCTGCGCCTTGAGGAGCGGGGCTGCCGAGAGGAAGAGGAGGCCAAGGAGTGGGCAGGCGACGAGGCGAAGGCCTCGACCGTGCTGGGGCTGGCGGAAGCGAGACATCATCATGCTGAGGAGCTATAGACACGAGCGCAGCCAGTAGCGGGAGCTACCGACTGCGCTCGCTATCATTGGGTGGGAGCTAGCGCCTAGAAGAGCTTGGTGGGGTACTCACCAGCGTCGACCAGTGCCTGGATCTTGGCTACGACCTCGGGGCGGTCAGCAGCGTAGGTGACGCCGAACCACTGATCGGGCGTATCCAGCACCTCGACAGAGATCTTGCCCTGAGCTACGAGGAGGTTGACGGGCAGCGGGATGAAGTACTCGAACTTAGGGTTCGTGTCCAGCGCCTGGAGGAAGTGGCGGAAGAGCTCGTTGGAGTGACGGAAGTAGTCGGGAGTGAAGCCCCACATGTTCATCGACACGGGCGTGTTCTCCTCGAGGTACTGCTTCTGACCCTGCTCGTCCTCGAAGAAGATACGTCCATCCTCCCCGCGAGCGATCGCCGTGCGCTCTACGACCTCCGTCAGGAAGCCCTTGTCGTCGACCTGGCAGACGCCACGCGCTACCGTACCGCTCTCGCTGAGGGTATTGCCCACACGATAGCCGACCATGCAGTACTTACCCTCGCTGTCGGAGAGACTACGGAGCTTGTCTGCCAGCGCGGCGAAGCCATGACGGCCGTAGAAGTCGTCGGCGTTGATGACTGCGAAGGGCTCCTTGACGACCTCCTCGGCCATCATGACGGCGTGGTTGGTACCCCAGGGCTTCTCACGGCCCTCGGGGACAGTGAAGCCCTCAGGCAGCTTGTCCAGGTCCTGGAAGACGATCTCGACGGGGATCTTGTGCTCGTACTTGGAGACGATCTTCGTGCGGAACTCCTCCTCGAAGAGGTGGCGGATGACGAAGACGACCTTACCAAAGCCAGCACGGATAGCGTCGTAGATGGAGTAGTCCATAATGGTCTCGCCCGAGGGGCCTAGACCATCGAGCTGCTTGAGACCGCCGTAGCGGCTACCCATACCTGCAGCGAGGACAACGAGTGTAGGTTGTTTCATTGTACTTATAGTGTTTAGGAGTTAGTGATGACGCATTAGCGGCGGCGCCTGCGGCTCTTCGTGGCCTTGCCCTTAGAGGACGTGTGCTTCTGCGCCGCCTTGGCACTGTGCTTGCCAGGGATAGATAGGCTCTGCCCTACGCTGAGCTTGTCGGAGCGAAGTCTATTGGCCTTCTTGAGCTCCTCGACCGTGATGCCGTGGCGGTGGGCAATGCTGGAGAGCGTCTCGCCCGAGCTGACCTTATGCTGGCGGCTCGTGGTGGCGGACTCGCCTCGGGAGCTAGCTCGGGAGCGGCTGGAGCTGGTCTCGACCTCGGCCTCCTCCTGGCTCGTCTCTTCGCTCGAGCTCTGCTTCCGACGTGCGGAGTCCTGCTGGTCAGGCCCCTCGAGGTTGACACGCAGCTCGGGGGAGACGACGGCCTCACCGAGGCTATCGAGCTTGAGGATGGCCGTCAGGGGTAGGCGTACCGAGGCGTTGTTCCCTGGGATGATGCCGCTACGGTACTGGGGGTTGAAGGTGGAGATCGTCTCCCGATCCAGCCCCGTGAGCTCGGCGATGCGGTCGAAGGTCACGCGGTGCGGCGTCACGTAGTAGTCGGTAGCCAGCGGACGCCCCAACTCGCGCGGCAGGATACCGTAGTGGCGCGAGTAGTGCATAGCGAAGTAAGCCCCGATGAAGAGCGGGATGTAGCGACGCGTCTCCCCAGGGAGGAAGCGGTAGATATCCCAGAAGTTCGGCTTAAGGAGCCCGGAGCGCTTGATGGCGCGATTGACGTTGCCAGGGCCGCAGTTATAGGCCGCCAGCACCAGCCACCAGTCGCCGTAGATCTTGTAGAGGTCCTTGAGGAAGCGGCTCGCCGCCTCCGTGCTGCGGATGGGATCCATACGCTCATCCACGAGGCTATTGATGTTGAGCCCATAGGCGCGGCCCGTGGGGAGCATCAGCTGCCAGAGGCCAGCGGCCCCAGCAGGGGAGATGGCCTTGGGATTGAGCGCCGACTCGACGATGACCAGATAGCGTAGCTCCATAGGCAGGCTATGCTTGTCGAGCGCTATCTCTATATCGGGGAAGTAGAGATCCGAGAGGGCGAGCATCGAGCTCAGCAGGCCGCGGCGACGGTAGAGGTAGAGCTCGATGGCCTCACGCACGAGGGGATTGTAGCTGAAGCGCATCACCGAGGGTATGCGGTTCAGCATCCTGATGTAGGTACTGTCGGCAGTGTAAGGGACGGAGACAGAGGCGGGGAGGGCGGGACTGGTACGCGCGGTACCCTTGCGCCCATAGCCGCTATACCACTGCTCCAGGAGGCTCTCTACGTCGCGATCTAGCGAAGCGGGGAGCGTGATGGGATCGAGCAGTGCTGAGGAGAGGGAGAGCGAGAGCGGAGATCCCTGCTGACGGATGCTGTCGCGCTGTGCCCAGAGGGAGGGCGAGAGCGTGAGGAGAAGCGAGAGAAGGGATATCCTGAGGAGGCTCTTCATAGGGGGAGTCATTAAAAGGTAAGGCTACAGTTGACCCCCAGCTGTAGTGCGGGTCGGGGTAGCGCAGGTACGGCTATCTCTGGACTGAGGCGCAGAGATAGGTCGGGAGAAATGTCGAAGGTGTAGAGCTCGGCATCGACATAGGCGTCGAGGAGCGAGAGGCCGTAGACCAGCACCGTAGCGACGATGCTGAGGTCTCGGTAGCGGCGGTAGTAGTCGTTGCCGCGCTTGAGCGTCGAGCGGAGCGAGCTGTACTGCGCGTAGTCCTCGGCCTTGGCGCCCGCGGGGGCGAAGGCCAGCCAAGCAGTATTGGTCGCGGGGTCGGCGCTCATGATGTCGCGATAGGCCTCATGGTAGTCGCGGTACTGGCGATTGTTCCAGCTGATGGCGTAGTAGCAGGCCGTCAGCGCACCCCAGACGATGGGGAGCTTCCAGTACTTACGATTATAGATCTGTCCACCCCCAGGGAGCAGCGCCCAGAGGAGCGCCTTAGTCGAATTGGGCTGCCAAAGCGGAGCTATCGCCGTCGCCTGGGGCGAGAGCTGCACCTGAGGCACCTCAGCAGTACGCGCGAGGCTATCGTAGCGGGCGATCCGCAGGGGGCGGGGCGCTTCATCCCCGACGTAGCTCGGGCTGCTCTGAAGGCCCGTACTCGCGAAGGAGGGATAGCTGCGCAGCGTGAGGAGGCTGTCGGGAGCCGAAGCTCGGGCAGAGGCCGTCCCCAAGAGGAGGGTAAGCCCAAGGAGAAGGCTGGGACGATAGCTGGAGGCGGTCATAGACGGAGGGCTAGTGCTGTACGCGCTCGAGGAGCTGCATGATACGCTCCAGCTCCTCATCGCTGGAGAAGGGGATCGTCAGGCGTCCCTTACCCTGAGCGTTGCAGCGCAGGGTGACGCGCGAGGCGAAGACCTGCGCCAGATGCTGCTCTAGGATCTTGTAGTCCGCACGTGCGGAAGGCTTGGGGCTGCTGGAGGGCTTAGCCGTGGGGAGCTCCTCACCACCCTGCTGGACGGCGCGGGCGAGCTCCTCGACAGCACGCACACTCAGCTGCTCCTGCTGGATGAGGGCATAGAGCTCCAGCTGCCGCTCGGTATCCTCGATCTGCAGGAGGGCACGGGCGTGGCCCATGTCGATGAGGCGCTGGGTGAGGCCCAGCTGGATCTCGGCGGGCAGGCGCAGCAGGCGCAGGTAGTTGGCCACCGTCGTACGCTTCTTCCCGACACGCTCGGCGAGCTCCTCCTGCTTGAGCTGCTGCAGGTCGATGATCTGCTGGTACGCTAGGGCGATCTCTATGGCATTGAGGTCCTCGCGCTGGATGTTCTCCACCAGCGCCAGCTCCATGAGCTCCTCGGCACGTACGGGACGGATGTAGGCGGGCAGGCGCTCGAGCCCCGCACGCTGGGCGGCACGCCAGCGGCGCTCGCCCGAGATGATCTGATACTGTCCGCCCCCGAGCTCCTGCACCGTGATGGGCTGGACGAGGCCAAGCGCACGTATCGAGCTCGCGAGCTCCTCGAGACGCTCCTCGTCGAACTCGCGGCGAGGCTGATTGGGATTGGGCTGGATGAGCCCGATGTTCAGCTCCTGGATCGAGGCGGCCCCGCTGAGGCTGGCCATGGGCTCATCGGGGAGGAGGTTGCCGAGGCCGCGCCCGAGGACGCTCTTAGTCTTCATTGCCATAGCGTCTACTTCTTAGTCTTATTGATCAGCTCGACTGCCAGCTGGAGGTGATTGACGGCGCCGCGGCTGTCGGCATCGTACAGCAGGGCAGGTAGCCCATGGCTCGGAGCCTCGCCGAGCTTGACATTGCGCTGGATGACGGTCTCGAAGACGAGCTCCTTGAAGTGGCTCTTGACCTCCTCGTAGATCTGGTTATTGAGGCGCGTACGGCTGTCGTACATCGTCATCAGGAAGCCCTCGATCTCGAGGCGCGGATTGAGGCGCTGGCGGACGATACGTATGGTATTGAGCAGCTTGGAGATGCCCTCGAGGGCGAAGTACTCGCACTGCACGGGGATCAGGACGGCGTCCGCCGCTACCAGCGCATTGATCGTGATCAGGCCCAGCGAAGGGGAGCAGTCGATGAGGATATAGTCGTAGCGGTCGACGAGCGGCTCGAGGACGCGGCGCAGCTTGTGCTCGCGCTCGTCCTGCTCCATCAGCTCGATGTCTGCCCCCGCCAGATCGATGTGCGAAGGCAGTAGCTCGAGGCCGTCCACGATGGTAGGGATGATGACCTCGGAGGCCGCGAGGCCGCCGCAGAGGCATTCGTAGATCGTCTTACCGAGCTTGAGGCTCTCGACGCCCAGCCCTGAGGAGGCGTTGGCCTGCGGATCGGTATCCACCAGCAGCACGCGCTTGTCGAGCGAGGCCAGCGAAGCTGCCAGATTGATAGCAGTCGTAGTCTTCCCTACGCCACCCTTTTGGTTTGCTAAGGCGATGATTCGTCCCATTCCTATGGTCTCCCTATAGTCTATTATCCTTATCCTATTCTATTTAGCCCGGTTTGAGCCAGGCGCTATAGTTCCTAAATAACTTCCAAATTTACGACTACTCGCCGACATAGACGACATCCGTGCCGCCAGACGATGCGCTTCGGACTGGCTCTGAGGTGAAAACGCAGCCTCCTCCGCCCTCGGTATAGCGAGGCTCCCAGCCCAACTGAGGCGAAGACCAAGCGCCCCCACCCTGCGGTACTCGGCTTTCTCCTGCGAAGCCCTCCCTATCCCCCGACCTATCCCTCTGCGCTCTGAGGGATAGCAGTCAGCCTTGTGAGAGGTATCAGTCAAGGCGCTGAGGGATATCCCTCAGGCTGGGCGGGCTATGCCGAGCGCTGGGCAAGACTAAGGAGCGAACTTAGCCTGCAGCACATCGAGGCGCCCCTCCTAGCACCTCGCAGCACACTCGTCCATGCCGCTCCGCTCCCCCTCACTCAGCCCCCGAGGGAGCTCCAAACTTGGCCTCAAGGAGCGATTTTCGGCCTCTCAGCGAAAAAACTTTTCGCTCTGGAGGCTCGCTGATCCTCGCCTCAAGATAGAAACATAAGACGCTAAGTAACAGCCAATAAAAACAAGAACACCACCCTCCTTTAGCACCTAGCACACCCAGAAATTAGGGGAAGCGCGCCGAGAAGCTTTACAGAAGTTTGCATATATAAATAAATGTTGTATCTTTGCAGTGTGTTTTTCATGGTATTAGATTTAAGGTTAACTGGAATAGGGGGTGTCGGGAGACAGTCCCTATTCATTTTATAAGGCCTCCGACAAGGAGGGGGCGAGGCCTCATGAGGGCACCCGAGCAGCAGCGCGAAGCAGCCCTTTTCAAGCCTTATCCATAAACCCCGAAGGAAACACAAAGCCCTATCAAAAAGCTAGGCCGAGGTGCAGCGAGCACCTCGGCCTAGTTTACTTAGTAGTCTAAGTATCAGCTCAGCGAACTAGTCGACCTGACGCATGGGCGGCTTGACAACCTCGGCCGCGAGCTGACGCCCACGTACCACGATGTAGATCTCCGTGCCGGGGGCACTGTGCTCCTTAGCCACGTAGCCCATGCCGATACCGACCTTGAGCGTGGGCGACATCGTCCCTGAGGTCACCTCACCGATGACCTTACCCGAGGCATCAGCGATCTCGTAGTGCGCGCGGGGAATACCCTTGTCCTTGAGGCGGAAGGCGACAAGCTTACGCGTGATACCCTCGGCCTTCTGCTGCTCCAGTAGAGCGCGGCCAGGGAAGTGCTTGTCGTCCTTGAACTTCGTGATCCACCCGAGGCCGGCCTCTAGGGGTGAGGTCGTGTCCGTGATATCGTTGCCGTAGAGGCAGAAGCCCATCTCGAGGCGGAGCGTGTCGCGTGCGCCGAGGCCGATAGGACGGATACCCTCGGGCTTACCTGCCTCGAAGATCGCATTCCAGATACGCTCGCCATACTGGGGATAGAAGTAGAGCTCGAAGCCCCCAGCACCAGTATAGCCCGTGTTGGAGATGATGACCTCGGGGCAGCCTGCGAACTCCCCGACCTTGAAGGTATAGTAAGGGATCTCGCTGAGGTTAACGTCCGTGAGGCGCTGCAGTACCTGGGTAGCTAGAGGCCCCTGGACAGCCAGCTGCCCGACATTGTCGGAGCTGTTCTCGAGGATAGCCCCAACCTTGTTATTGGCCTGGCACCAGGCCCAGTCCTTGTCGATGTTGGCCGCGTTGACGACGAGCAGGTACTTCTCCTCCTCATAGTGATAGACGAGCAGATCGTCGACGATCCCTCCGCTAGCGTTGGGGAAGCAGGTGTACTGGATATCGCCGACGCCGAGCTTGGAGGCGTCATTGCTGGTGATGTCCTGGACGAACTGGAGCGCCTGAGGCCCCTTGACCCAAAACTCACCCATGTGCGAGACGTCAAAGACACCTACGCCCTTGACCACTGTCATGTGCTCGTCGATGATCCCCGTGCTGTACTCGATAGGCATGTTGTAGCCTGCGAACTCGTGCATCTTAGCCCCCAGGGCTTCGTGCAGAGCGGTGAATGGAGTTGTCTTCATGTTCTTGGAAGCGTGCTCTAATATGAAAGTTAGTTGTACTACTGACCCAAAGGTACTAAGAACAAACGAAGTATCCACCTTCGCCCCCTAAAGGAGCAGCACCCCACCGAGCCCTCTCCCAGCAGCGTCTCCACCATGCCCTTCATCCAGAGCCGATAGAGCCCCCGCTGCGCCCGAAGCCAAATGCCACCGAAGCGCAAGGGAAAGCATACAAAAAGACGGCAGGCATGATCTCTAGATCATGCCTGCCGTCCTAGTGGTAGCGAGAGGGGGACTTGAACCCCCGACCTTCGGATTATGAATCCGACGCTCTAACCAGCTGAGCTATCTCGCCGCCTCTTATCGCTTAAAGCACTGCAAAGATAGAGAAAGTAAACGAACTATCCAAATGCCTCGTTCCCCAGTATCTAAAGCCCCACAAGCGAGCCCAAGGCTCGGAGATGACTCAGAGCAACTTGAGCTCCAGCGAGGCGGGATCGAAGTCCAGCCACTGCTGCACCCACATCCCCGGGCGCAGCTCCTCGGGCGGGTTGGAGACCGTGAGCCCGAGGAGGCGCACCGAGCGCCCCGAGAGCTCCACGCCCCGCAGTAGCGAGAGTGCCTCTGTCTCCAGCTCCGCCTCCTCCAGGAGATGCGTAGCAGAATAGGCGCGCGACTGGATGGAGAAGTCGGCGAACTTGAGCTTGAGCGTCAGCGTACGCCCTCGGAAGGAGCGTCGCTCAAGCCTCCTCTTAAGGTCACCCAGCACCTCGAGGAGGCGTTGCTCGAGCTCCAGCGGTTCGGCGGTATTCGTCTCGAAGGTATGCTCGCAGCCTATGGACTTGCGTACGCGCTCGTACTCCACGGGGCGCTCGTCTATACCGCGAGCATAGTCATAGAAGGTCTGCCCAGCCTTGCCGAAGTGCCGCTGCAGCTCCTGGAGGCTCCGCTCCCTGAGGTCAGCCCCCGTGCGGATCCCCAGCTGATGCATGCGCCGCGCCGTGGCACGCCCCACGCCCCAGAAGCTCTCTACGGGCAGCCGCTCGATGAGCTCGAGCGCTTGGTCGGGGTGTATGGTACAGAGGCCGTTGGGCTTACGCTCCTCGGAGGCGATCTTCGCCAGGAACTTATTATAGGAGACGCCCGCCGAGGCCGTCAGCCCGAGCTCCTCCCAGATGCGCCGCCGCAGCTCCTTGGCGATGTCTACCGCGAGGGGGATGCCGGGCTTATTCTCGGTCACATCGAGGAAGGCCTCGTCTAGGGAGATGGGCTCGATGATATCGGTATAGTCGTGGAAGATGCTATGGATGGCCGCCGAGACCTCTTTGTAGCGCTCGAAGCGCACGGGCACGAAGGTGATGTGCGGGCAGCGCTTGCGCGCCTCTGCCCCTGACATCGCCGAGCGCACCCCATAGCGACGCGCCTCGTAGCTAGCGGCACAGACCACGCCGCGCGCCTCTCCCCCGCCGACGGCGATGGGGATGCCACGTAGCTCGGGGTGGTCATGCTGCTCCACCGAAGCAAAGAAGGCATCCATGTCGATGTGTATGATCTTGCGCATGAGGACTCGCTTGGGATTAGGGCTATGGGTAGGGGCTATCAGTGTAGCCAGTAGATGAGGCGTAGGATCGAGAGCAGGGCGACGAGCAAGAGGACGAGGAGCTTCACAAGCTGAGGCTGCCCTGTCGCTTCAGCCCCCCCCCCCACTTTGGCCAAGGACTCCTGAGACGCTGATGCCTGCTCCTCTAGCTGTAGCCGCGAGACCGAGATACGCTCGTCCCAGCTCCGCACCGAGCTGCGCACCGCCCCTAGGAGCATAAGCTCTCTATAGTGCTGAGCGAGGTAGGCCTCGACAGTCGAGGCACGCTGCTGCAGGATGAAGTACCCAAGGTAGCCCCAGCGTGGCACATCTGAGAGCTGGATCAGCACCGCTTCGTAGCCGATCGACTGATAGAGCTTCGTGACCTCCGTACAGAGGTCTCCGCCCAGATCAAGGAGCAGACGATGGCCTCCCTCTAGGTAGGCAGCGTCAGCCAGCTGTGCCCCTCTGAGGCTGACCTCATAGCGAGGTACACACGCGCTGCGATCGTAGCGCTCGACGATGCGCTCTATGTAGGGCGGGTATACCAGCTCCTCCTCGGGGAGCAGCTGGGCCACGATCTCGCGCACCTCTTCCTCCGAGCTAATCCGCTCACGGGGAATGGCAGGGACAGGGATCAGTGGGGTGACAAAGATGCTATAGAGGTAGCTCTCTAGATCGCTGACCGGTCGGGTAGGCTCCGCCTCGGGGTCCTCATCGCTGATCGACCCGAGCACCTCGTAGACGAAGACGAGCCTATCGGGATCGGGAGGCGCCATGAAGGAGCTCGCATCATCCTCCAGTGGCACCCCTACAGACCCCTCATCGGCAGGCCCCTCAGCCACTGTCACCCCAGCTACGGGACTAGGGATAGTAGCCGAAGCAGCCACATCGTCTGCCCCAGCCGTATCATCTGCCTTAGGCAGCCCCAGCCAGAAGGGATAGAGGACATAGGCCCAATGCCCGTAGTCATCGCTATAGTAGGAGACCACGATGTAGGCATCCTCATCGTCCCCAGGAGTGAAGCAGATTTCATCCTGACGTAGGATGGTATAGAGCTTCAGGCGATAACCTAGGCGCTCCTCGAGGGAGCTACGATCCTGCTCGAAGGCTAGGCCCACGATGAGGCTAGGCGCTGGCGAGCCGAAGTACTGAAGCGACAGCCGCGGGGCGGAGCTATAGCCGCGCAGCAGGAGATCCGTATGATTCATTAGCTATCATTGGTCATCCGTAGTCCCCCAGGGGACACCTACACTATTCTCAAGGGGAGGCACACACTATTCCTATCCATCCCCAGAGCTCCACAGCACTCATCACTGGGACTCCGTCCCACCGAGCACAAGGCTGAGGCAAGGCGGCCGCAGGGGGCCTCTACCTTATATAGGATGCCCGCAGCAGCCAGCGCTGCCTCTCTGCCCTCCCCCAACAGCGATGGGGATGCCGCGCAGCTCGGGGTGGTCATGCTGTTCCACCGAGGCAAAGAAGGCGTCCATGTCGATGTGTATGATCTTCCGCATGAAGGAGGAAGATCTAAATAGACGGGGATAAGACAGTCATCGAGCTCTACTCGGGACGCTGAGGGAAAGGACGGGTATATACCCAAGCCCACCAAAGGAAGACAAACTGAAAGGGGAGGCGGATCAAGGCTATCGTCGCACGAGGATCACCTAGCTCGGCCATATGTGTATAGGAGTAGATATTGGCCGGATAGACAGCGATCAGAAGCAGGACAATCCCCCAAGCCGACCAAACACGAAGCTGACTCTTGGGTCTGATCACCAGCCCTAGCCCAAGGAGGATCTCCGCGACACCACTTAGTGCGACCAAGGCTTCGTGAGCAGGCAGATAGTCTGGCATTATGCGGAGGTAGAAGTTAGGATTGACAAAGTGATTGACTCCTGCTAGAATATAGGAGATACCACAGAGGTAATAGAAGAAGAAATAAAGGCGGTACTTAAGCATACGTATAAATCTGATGGGAGAAAAGAATAGCCCCGCAGAAGACGAAGCTCTGCGGGGCTATGCTATAAGACGTGGTGAGCTTATTCAGCCTTGAGGGTAACACGCTTGAAGGAAGTCACCGTGAGGCTCTTGCTCTGAGCCTGGAGGTACTGAGCGATCGTCAGCTTGTTGTCCTTAACGAAGAGCTGATCCAGGAGCGTATTCTCCTTGTAGTACTTCTTCAGGGCACCCTGAGCGATCGTGTCTACGAGGTTGGCGGGCTTGCCTGCCTCGATAGCCTTCTCACGAGCGAGGGCGAGCTCACGCTCCTTGATCTCTGCGGGTACGTCTTCCTCGGTGATACCGACGGGAGCCATAGCAGCGATCTGCATCGCTACGTCGCGAGCGACCTGTGCATCGGTAGCCTCGTTGAAGGCAACGATGGTAGCCAACATGTTACCGGGGTGTACGTAGGAGGTCGTGAAGGGGCCCTGGACGAACTCGTATACGCCGAGCTCCATCTTCTCACCAGAGACACCGCTGCGCTCGGTGATGTACTCCTGCACGCTACGGCCGTCGGCCAGCGGCGTGGCGAGGATCTCTTCCTTCGTCGCGCCCTTCTTGCTCTTGGCTACCTCGAGGATCGTAGAGACGAGCTTGATGAAGTCTTCGTTCTTGGCTACGAAGTCGGTCTCGCACTTTACGCCGACCATGACAGCGTAGTCGCCTTCGTGAGCTGCGAGGATGCAGCCTTCCTCAGCGTCGTGGTCACCACGCTTAGCAGCGATGGCCTGACCGCGCTTGCGGATCAGCTCGATCGCCTTTTCGAGATCGCCTTCGGCTTCTTCAATCGCCTTCTTGACATCAGAGAGGCCAGCACCGGTGAGGGCGCGGAGCTTCTTGATGCTTTCCATCAGTGCACTCATAATTGCAGTATGGGTATTGGGTTGTTACGTTACAATAGTTCTATGGGGGTAGATAAGATCCGAGGACAAGCTGGAGCTTGCCGGCTTATCCTCGTCTCTTATCTTATGCTGCGTCCGCTCCCAGGCTAGCTGGGGCTACGTCAGAGGGGAGAGGATGGGCTTAGGCCTCCTCGCTGCTAGCAGCAGGAGCCGCCTTGCGAGCACGACCGCGACCGCCGCCGATGCGCTTAGCGCCTTCGCCTTCTTCCTTTTCCTCGCCCTTACCTTCGGCCTTGCGTTCCTGCAGGCCTTCAGCGATCGCTGCACAGACAGCCGAGACGATGAGCTCGACAGCTGCCGTGGAGTCGTCGTTGGCAGGGATGACGTAGTCGATATTGCTAGGATCGCTATTGGTGTCCACAATAGCGAAGACAGGGATACCGAGACGATTAGCTTCAGCCACTGCGATGTGCTCCTTCATGACGTCTACGACGAAGAGGGCAGAGGGCAGGCGCTTCATGTCAGCGATGGAGCCGAGGGTGAGCTCGAGCTTGGCACGCTGGCGAGAGATCTGAAGCTTCTCACGCTTGGAGAGGTTATCAAAAGTACCATCAGCAGTCATCTTATCGATGGAGCTCATCTTGTTCACGGCCTTACGGATCGTGGCGAAGTTGGTGAGCATACCGCCGGGCCAGCGCTCGGTGACGTAGGGCATACCTACTTCCTTGGCGAGCTCGGAGACAGCGCCCTTGAGCTGCTTCTTGGTAGCGACGAAGAGGATCTTCTTGCCACCCTTAGCCATAGCCTTGGCGATTTCTGCTGCTTCGTCAACCTTAACAACAGTCTTGTGCAGGTCGATGATGTGGATATCGTTGCGCTCCATGAAGATGTATGGAGCCATAGCTGCGTTCCACTTGCGGGTCAGGTGACCGAAGTGTGCGCCAGCTTCGATGAGTTGGTCAAAGGAAACTCTTGACATGATTTCGTTTACGTTCTATAAATGTAACTGGATTACTTTCAACTGCCTGGTAGGACAGGGCTCCCACGCTTGGGGGAGGATGGCTGTAGCTCTAGGCAGTTTAGATACTAAACGCGAGATAACATCCCTCAGGCCACCAGAGCCTGAGTAGGAAAATTAACGCTTGCTGAACTGGAAGCGCTTGCGAGCCTTGGGGCGACCTGGCTTCTTACGCTCGACGACACGAGAGTCGCGGGTGAGGAAGCCTTCGGCACGGAGGGCTGACTTGTCTTCTTCGTTGATCTTCACGAGGGCACGTGCGATAGCAAGGCGAGCAGCTTCGCTCTGACCCTTGAACCCACCTCCCTTGAGGTTGATCTTGATGTCGTACTTCTCTACTGCATCCAGTGTCGCCAGTGGCTGACGGACGATATACTGTAGGATGGAGGAGGGGAAGTAGACAGAGATATCACGCTTGTTGATCGTGATCTTCCCGCTACCTGCGGATACATACACGCGGGCTACTGCGGCCTTACGACGGCCAATGGCATTGATCAATTCCATGAGTCCTTATCGTTACTACTTGAGCGTGTTGAGATCGATGAGACGTGGCTGCTGAGCTTCGTGCTTGTGCTCTGCCCCATCATATACGTAGAGGTTACCTAGGATAGCTGCGCCGAGGCGGTTCTTAGGTAGCATACCCTTGACTACCTTGCGGAAGAGGCGATCAGAGCCCTTAGCCTGCAGGAAGCGGGGGCTGAACTGACGCTGCCCACCTGGGTAGCCAGAGAACTTGAGATAAACTCGGTCGTCCCACTTTCTACCAGTGAGGACTACCTTGTCTGCGTTGATTACGATCACGTTATCCCCACAGTCTACGTGAGGCGTGAAGTTGGGCTTGTACTTGCCACGGAGTAGCTTGGCGATCTTGGAGCATGCACGGCCCAAGCTCAGACCAGCGACATCCACGACGACCCACTCCTTGGTGACGGTAGCCCTGTTCGCAGAAACGGTCTTGAAACTTAAAGTGTCCATTCCTTCTGTCTTGTTGTTAAGTTAAATTAGACGAAATGCGAGTCTTTATGAACTGACTTTGCCTTGTTGCGTGGTGCGTCATAACGAGTTGGACACAGACACATCACACATTACTCTCCCAGTACTGGGCGATAAGACTCTGTCGATCCCTCAGCTCGCAAGCGATACTATTTGATAAACAGCGCACAAAAGTACAAAAAACCAAGCAACTAGACAAAACATCCAGAGAAGACGCTTAGACGCTCTAGAGACTGGAGGCTAAGTAGTCGAGGTGTACGCACTCGAGATAGAAGAGATCTGTAGCCAAAGAGTAGCCCGATCGAGCGCACGACTACTAACTAAGAACGGAGTTGTGTACACGTGTGTACACTACAGTGTACCTGCGTGTACACAACTGTATACACACGTGTACACTGCTTCGAACTAAGTATCCCCTCTTGTAGAGCCCATGTATGCTCTCCTAGGGGCCAATGCCTAGATGCCTCAGAGGATGTGGCTAAGCCCCTGCTAGAGATAAAGCCCCCCTAAAGTACGAAAGAGAGGGAGAGCCTCACAAGTGATAAAGACAGCACTAAGCAGACCAAATCATCACCTCTACATCTGGCATATCTAGAGGGCTCTGGAGGACATACCGAGAGCGGGATAGTGGACTCGGTATGATCGCTCTCGTCACCTATGTAAGGTGATGGAGGCGAACATACCGAGTCCATCCTAGGGCTCATTACTAGTCCTCTGAAACGCCCTCAGAATGGGCTCTACATCCTAGCCATAATGTAGCCGATTTAGGTACTTCCCGACCTACTCCTAGTCAGAGAAAAGAGAGACCCTATAGACGGAGCTAGAGAAGAAAACCCTTAGAGATGCTCAGAACACCCTATATGAGAGCTATCCTATTATATATATTTAAAGTATACGCGATACGCGCGCGGGAACGAGGTTGGAAATATGAGGAGAATATTCTACATTTGCCCCATAGGTCATGAGAGGATAGATCATGGCTAACACTGAGAATAGACCCTGCATCACCATAGATGAAGATATCACTAGATGAGTAGATGTACATACAACGCCCCTTGAGACCTTCACCCGACACTTTGGTCTAGGAGCATGAGCACCCACAGCACACTCACGACTATGAATACCCCATCACTACAAGGAGTTCCCCTAATGTCAATAGCCAATCTACACCTCCTCCACAGCTTAGATATATAGTGCTGTCCTATGCTTTGCTAAGCACCAACAGCCGAATACGACACGATATGATACCATCATGAAGCGACTCCACCTCTTCCTCCTCTGCGCCCTACTGGCACTGCACTCGTCTTGGGCTCAGAGCATCATCACCGGACATGTACGTAATCACCAAGGGACAGCGATCGAGTATGTCCGTGTGCTAGCCCTCGCCCCGACGGACAGCGCCATCCTCGCCTACACCTTCACAGATGCCTCTGGAAGCTATCGGCTGAGCATCAGTAGCCCCCATTCCCAGCTCATCCTCAGTGCGGCTAGTATGGAGATCGAGCGTACGGACAAGCGGATACAGAACATGAGCCAGACCTGCGACTTCAAGGTCAAAGAATCACGCATTGTCCTGAAGGAAGTGCACATCAAGGCGCGCAAGATCTGGGGACAGAAGGATACGATCAATTACTCCGTAGGCTCCTTCATCGACAAGAACGACGTCGTGATCGCCGATGTCCTTCGCAAGCTCCCCGGTATAGAGGTCACCCTAGAAGGACTCATCAAGTATCGGGGCAAGCCGATCAATAAGTTCTACATCGAGGGGATGGATGCCCTGCAGGGACGCTATGGCATCGCTACCAATAACATCTCCGCCAAGGACGTCGCCACGGTACAGGTCCTAGAGAACCACCAGCCCGTCAAAGCCCTAGATAAGGCTAGACCCAGTGACCAAGCGGCTATTAACCTCAAGCTCAAGGACGAAATCAAGGGCACCTTCAGCCTGACGGCACAGCTGGGTCTAGGCTATGACACTCAGATAAGGCGTAACGAGGAGCTAGTCGGGCTGTACTTCGCCAAGCGCCGACAACATATCCTGACGGGTAAGAGCAACGATAATGGTCAAGACGTACAGAACGAGCTGTGCTCCTTCACTGCCACCTCTCCCCTACCTAGCCTCACGATGACCTCCCTGCAGTATCCCACTAGCCCCGACATCTATCGCCCCCGCTACTACCACAACGACACCCATGCCTTCACCGCTAATAACCTTTATAAACTAAAGAACGAGGCGGAACTCAATGCCAATCTTATCTTCTTCCACGACCGAGAGCAGGCTCATGGCTCCTCCCAAACTAGCTACTTCCTCCCCGAGGGTACACAGATCATCCGTGAGGATCTACGCAACCGTAGCAAGATCAATCAGCTAGAGAGCGAGCTACGCTACAACATCAATAAGGATCAGCTCTACTTCAACAATCTCCTAGAGCTAAAGGCCTCTTGGGAGCAAGAGAACGGCATGGTATCTACCAGCGAGGAGCTAGAGCAACAGATGCGCCAGCGATACTTCTCTGCGATGAATACCTCCCATTGGGTACGCTCGGGTGAGGGGGGCCGAGGGGTAGAGATCCACTGGCGCAATGCTGTGGCTACCACTCCCCATCGCCTACGTATCCAGCCAGGGCTCTATGCTCCTCGGCTCAATGCGGGCATACCCTACGCCGAACTCTCGCAGGACGTACGGCACAAGGCCTTCCTCAGCGTGGCTCAGTTCTCCCTCCTCTCAGCCTGGCATATCGGTAGGATAAGCGTCAATCCCACCCTCTTCCTACATGCCCAGCATCAGGCTCTGGATACCGAGCTCGGGACGACAAGCCTATTTGGCGCTTATCACCCCTTATCTTCTCGGGAGATGCACAACGGGATTAGCTTCACTCGTCTTGGTGCTGGACTAGGACATGAGTTGAGCTACAAGTCTGAGACCTTTAAGCTATCTGCGGTACTACCGCTCTTCTACTACCACACGCTGATGCAGGATGAGTTTCGTCCTAAGGACAGACTATCCGAGGGGAAGCTGTACTTTGAGCCCAGAGGCTGGTTAAGCTACCAGATTTCCCCGGACTTCACCATCAACCTCAACGGCTCTATGTCCCGCACTCAGCCGACTCTTAGCTCGCTCTATTCGGGCTACATCATGCGTAGCTACCGTAGCTTGACACGCAACGAGATGCGGCAGTTCAGCTCCCTTATGACAAATGCTGGCCTCAGCCTCGCCTACAAGGACATCTTCTCCATGCTCTTCTTAGGTGGAGGGGTGAACTACAGCTACTATCATAGTGATGCGATTAGCTCGGTGAAGATAGAGACACCGCTCTCGGTCGTGGAACGATTGCCTCTCCCCCATTCGGGACAGAGCTATTCGGCCAATGCTCGTTTCAGCAAGGGCTATGACTGGATCTCCCTATCGGTCTCTGGGGATGCAGCCCTAGGTCAGAGCGAGGGTAAGAGCTACCTCCAAGGCAAGCTCCTCGGCTATACGAGCCAGTGGATCAGTGCGAGCGCTAAGTGTACCCTCAAGCCTATCGAATGGCTCAGCATGGAGTACAATATCTCGTGGGGACTGCATCGCAGTCGCCGTGAGGGAGGCACTTGGTTTGACCCGATCCAGAGTCTCAGTCACAAGGTCATCTCGTACGTGAATGTCCTGAAGGATGTAGCGATCAAGCTCACCGCCGAGCACTACTACAACGATGCTGTGACCAAGGGGAGACACTTCACGCTCGCCGACCTCGGACTATCCTACACGTGGAAGAAGGTACGCCTATCCCTCGACTGGACGAACATCCTAGACGCTCGTCTCTACAGCACAGCCTCGATCAGCGACCTCACCGCCTCATACAGCTACTACGACATTCGTCCCTCGGCCATCATACTCAAGGCTCGACTCAAGCTGTTCTAATCCTCTGAATAACCCGAAGCAATCAAACCGATAGTAAACAATTCCAACGTATGAAGACCGACATTCACTATCTCTGCAAGACAAACCTAGGCCTGTTGCCCTTGTCAAGTTCGGAGCGTTGTTTCTTGGCAAGGGGATGGAGGAGAAAGTTATTCTTCCCGTACAACAATGCTAAAACTCAAACAGAATAACTCCATCAAATATGAAAGAATATGGAACTAAAGAAAATCAAGCTGAATAAGCTCTCAGATGATGCCCTCGCTCAACGACAAATGAAGGGGCTTAAAGGTGGCGGTGTTATTCAGCGACACTGTACATGCTCTTGTGCATATGCCAATGCAGGAGGCTCAAGCACAAATGATAACATGGCTGCTAACTATCGCCTAGGATCTAGAGTAGTATACTCCAAAACTGGAGACAACGACTCGGAGATGGAGTACAATAGTAACATATCCTTAACCCCTCTATCGCAAGAATCAAAGCAAGCTCTTGAAGTCCGATAACAATCTCTTTGCAGAGCCTACTTTACCTGTTTCACAATATGAAAGGTGTCAACTTTATAACTTGCACGCTCGCTATATGCCTTTTCTTTAGTGTAGCGCATGCGCAGTCCCCCTTATCAATCGCTCCATATACCTTTGAAAATATTTTAGATACGGTAGTCTTTCGAGTTAGCTATAGGCTGACATATGTATCGGAGACATCAAGGGCTAATCATAAAAAGACACAAGAGCTAGAGCTGCTTCTAGGTAAACGCTATGAACAATTTAGAGTTGATACCGAGGGGTATGATAAAGCATACTCGACACCTAAGGGGAGTGGACTTAATATATCTGGAGATGGACTAGCTGCTTCTGTTTTTATCCTTGATCGCACATCAGGGAGGAGACAAGCATTTATCAAAGGGATAGCTCCATCTGTATTGTCCTACATAGAGACGGCCACTCAGCCTAAATGGAAAATAGGGGGCGAAACTCAAAACATTTTAGGCTATACTTGCCAGAAAGCCGTGACACAATACTTAGGGAGAAGATATATGGCATGGTTTACGACAGAGATACCAGTCTCTTCTGGCCCATGGAAATTAGGAGGCTTACCAGGGCTAATCCTTAAGGTATGGGATTCAAAACATGAATATGAGTTTGAGGCAACACTCATTGAGAATAAGCCAAAGTTCTCAACAATGATCAAGTCCATCAAAGGCCGATATGTAACCACATCAAGAAGGCAGGTGAATGAGACTTTAGGTCGTATTCATAAGGATCTGCTTCAGGCTTACGAGATGATCTTGGGCTTTAGACCTCAGGTTGTCGGCTCAAATGCCTCTGTAATATCGATTCCATATAATCCTATAGAACTGGAGTAGAATATATAGAAGCACTATGCTTTACTAACAACACCTCGGTCTGATCTCTCTCACTAAAAATCGATACTATTATGACCATCAAAAGAATCGCAATTGTAATGTCTTTCCTGCTACTATACATCGGAAATCTTTCTGCACAGTGGGCAACCTGCTACCAGCCGCTATCGGCTTCAAACGTTTTGGACACTGCTTCGTATGAGGTACTATACCAAGTCCAGATGCGCTGGGGGAAAAGAATAATAACAGACACGATCAGCCTACTCATTGGGAAAAAGTATACGCAGACCTACAACCCTAGATTAAAACGAATGAGGATACAGACAGATAGCTTGTTTAATCTTGGTCAAGATGCTCCAAGCGTATACTTTCTCACCTTTCCTGAGGATACCTATTGTAACTTGGAGACGGGACAAATTACAGCAGTCTATCGTAGTTTTGAGCCTGGCCCACCACTGAAATATAAGGAGCCTATTCCAAAGTTTAACTGGAGCACATCCAGCAAAGACTCTACTGTACTCACCTACCCTTGCTCTGAAGCACAAATGAGTTTCAGAGGACGGGACTATAGAGCCCTCTTTACAATGAATATTCCACTCTCGGTCGGACCGTGGAAGTTCGGAGGGCTTCCAGGATTAATCCTAAAAATAGAAGATGCAAAGCAAGATTACATCTTCAGAGCCATAAGTATCAGATCGGTCAAAGAAGGCATACATCTATGGGACTGGAAGTATCAAGAGAATAATCGAAAGGACATACGCAAGTATGTAGAGAGAATGCACAAGAAACCCAAAACATACATGCGCATAGTTACCAATGGGATGGTGATGTTTCGAGATGGAGATGAAGACAACGTTTCGTTCCCCTACAATCCTATTGAGCTGGAGTAAATCTTCTTTCTCTCGGCTCCTATATATAGAGCATACTATGTGACTAACGAGACTAATCCATTTCGGGTAGATGCAAAAGAGCATGTTTATCTTCCCTCATAATCCTAAGTAACCACATAGTCATATCAAGAGCAATGAAATTCATAAGAACCCTAATGTTGTGCTTATCTGTGCAAGGGCTATCCCTATCTGCACAGATGTACATATTCCCCACAGCATACGGTCCATCGGATAAGTACCAAGTGATAGACACGGCTAGGTATGAGATCACCTATCAGATCAATGCCAAGCTCAATCCGAATCCCAAATATAGCTTCGTTGCCTACGAGGATGTACAGACTCTGCTTATTGGCAAGAACGTCTCAGCCACCTATAGTCGAGACATCCTAAAGGCACGAGAGGTAGCGGATGAAGAGATGAGGAAAGGTGCCCAAACCGTAGAAGACTTCTCTTACATTACTTTTCCAGAGGACGTCTTTAAGGGCTACCCAAGAGCAGGGGAACTGACAACTTCCTATCGCCTATTCCTCGGCGCAGGCTATGGACAGTACACGGAGCGACTACCTGCCTTCGAGTGGCAGATACTATCAGAGAGTGAGGATATCCTTGGCTACAAGTGCCAGAAGGCACAAGGTGAGTTCCGTGGCCGGAAGTATACCGCTTGGTTTGCCCCCAGCATCCCTATCTCCGATGGGCCGTGGAAGTTCTGTGGTCTACCTGGGCTGATTCTTGCTGTGGAGGATACGGACAAGTACTTTGTTTTCACCTGCATTGATATCAAGAACAACCAATCCCAGCCCATTCGCTTCTGGACCTACCCACACACCAAGAGTAGTCGAGAAAAGCTACGGGCAACCATCCAACGCATGCACAAGCAACCTATCATCTTCTGTGAGCAAGCAACGGGAGAGAAAATCTATATAGGAAAAACAAATACGAATCGAGACTTCTCCTTTCTCTGGCTCTGGCTGGAGGTGGAGTAACCCTCTAAGATCATCTCAGATGAAGCCAGTATTATTCTATTTGTCATTGCTTAGCCTCTGCCTCACGTCCATGGCTCAGAGTCCTATCGGCAATATATTCCCATTTGATGTCAGGGAGTACACCGTCCTAGATACAGCAAGCTATCGCATCGACTACAAAACCACCTGCATCCTAGACCCCAAGAATGGAGAGAAAGTCACCAATGATATGTACCTGCTCATCGGGCGAAAGATGTCAAAATTCGGGCACTCTTCAGTTCTTGATGACGAGAAGGAAATCATAGAAATACACAACCGAGGGGTAGGATGTGGTATAGATGCTCGAGGATTAGCAGGTATAGAGGTCTACAAGTATCTAAACGCTACTAAGCCCTATAGTGAACTTACAGTTAGGCTGTTCGTCTACTCTGCCGTAAATACCTTCATCTATCAAGATGAGCTACACCCCCAATCTTGGACTCTGACTAGCGAACATAAGGAAATACTTGGCTATTCCTGTCAGAAGGCAACCACAACCTTCAGAGGTCGTAGCTACACAGCCTGGGTAGCTACTGCTATTCCCATCTCTAATGGCCCGTGGCTATTGGGTGGTGCACCTGGACTTATCTTGGAGGCTTATGACACCGAGAGGGAGTACGTCTTTGAGGCTACGAGTATCTCACGCCCTCAAAAAGTATTACCCATCGTTAAGTACAAAGAGGAATACAAAAGAACGGAGAGGCACAAAGTCCGAGAACTGTGTAAGCGTATGCATGCCGACCTCGCACGAACACTTAAGGCATCTTTCCCTCGGGCTAGATTCCACGGGGTATCTACCTTCTACTACAATCCTATAGAATTAGAGTAACTGGGGTGCTTATGCATAAGCCTCCTCCTAAATATTAAGCATTATGAAGCGACAAGTATTCACTGACATGCTACTCGTGAGAATCGAAGAGGGCTATCCTCTTGCTGATTGTCGGTATATCACACGAGTACTATTATCACTCCTGTTCGTTGCTGGGAACATCGGGCTCTTCAACATACAGGCACAGCAGCCTGCAATACCGATCATACTGCAGGCAGGGAAGAACCTAGGGAAGTCGGAGTACTTCGTGGACTATATCTATAAGTACAAGCCTACCCCTCAGGGTAAAGACTTCAACGAAGACATCATTCGACTAGAGCTAGGGACGTCCATCGTCAAGTCCTACAGCTACCGACTCTGGCAGGCAGACTCGGCTCTTACTTATGCAGCCAATAAATCTGCCCCGATGAGAATACCAGATGGGGGTCTGTCTCCATTCTGGTATTATAGAGATCTTACGAGTGGCCGTACTCAGGTATGGTACAGAACACCTCTAGCAGGACCTATCCTAAGATATATGGATACACCGACCTTCACATGGTCCATCACGGGACAAAAGAAGACCATATCAGGCTATGAGACCCAGCTAGCGACCTGCCTCTTCCGAGGGCGTAGCTATGAGGCTTGGTTTACTCCTAGTATCCCGATATCTGCGGGACCGAACCTCTTCGGTGGGCTACCGGGGCTGATCCTCGAGCTACGCAGTACGGATGGAGAGCACCACTTCATGCTCGATGCCCTACAGAAGAGGAGCGCTGATATCGTAGAGTGGAAGGTTCGCCTTGTGAAGGAGGTTAGTCGTCCTCAATTCCGGGACTATTGCCAGCGACTACACAAGCATCCGATGCAGACCTTTAAAAGCAACGGTCAACGGGTATATCCGCAGAATGAACAAGGTGACTTCTTGAGCGAAGCAGAAGCACTGGACTGGCAAATTCCCTACAATCCTATTGAACTGGAGTAGCTAAACTCCTACATCTAGGCATTGGGAAGGGGGTATCCCCCCAAGGCTCTAAGGATTCCGCACCCACATCTCACATACGACACAGAGGGCTGAATGAATTACCTTCATTCAGCCCTCTGTGCTAGAGATACCCCAGCTACTAAACTAGACACGACTGTTCTATCACGATAAGATACCGACTTAGCTAGGAGCCCATATATCCTAGATGTAGAAGGATGATTCTTTGTGTGCCTTACTTGTCTTTAACACACCCTATAGCTTAGCTACTGGTAGGGCTGACGCATGAAATCACTATAGTGCGAGGGCAAGGTCGTCAAGGAGCA
>ERZ773077.196-NODE-196-length-45459-cov-4.999493_pt1 | contig 45459 bp, 40 predicted proteins | sample MGYA00580612_ERZ773077 | MGnify/ENA primary metagenome ERZ773077 (study PRJEB29015, sample SAMEA2737971) | human oral metagenome | biome: human oral; feature: human-associated habitat; material: dental | place: China | collected 2021 ...
TTGGATAAATGCTAATACAGGAGAAATAACTACTAATGATGAGTCTATATGGTTAGAAGAAAAAGATATTTCTGATAAAAATTCAAAATCTGAAAAATATTCTAATTAAGCGGATTTTTAATCAATAATGCTTACATTTGTGAAAAATTTAAATTTTCTTAAAAATGTTACAAGTTAATTTTTTAAAAGAACATAGAGATAGAGTTTTAGAAGGGCTTAAAAAGAGAAATTTCAAAGATTTAGAGCTGGTGGATAATGCTATTTCGCTGGATGATGAAAGAAAAAAAGTTCAGTTTGATATGGACTCCCAGCTGGCTGAAATCAACAAAATTTCTAAGGAAATAGGGCTTTTGATGAAAGAAGGCAAAAAAGAAGAAGCCGAAAGCGCAAAGCAAAAAACTGCTCAGTATAAAGAAGCAAGTAAAGACCTTCAGCAGAAACTAAACGACATAGAAGAGAAACTTACAGAAATTCTGTATCTTATCCCAAATATTCCGCATGAATCTGTGAAAGCAGGTGTTTCTGCGGATGATAATGAAAATATTTATCAGTCTCACGATGTGAAAGGCCTTGGCGAGGGAGCGATTCCTCACTGGGAACTGGCATCTAAATATAATCTTATCAACTTCGAGCTTGGTGTGAAAATCGCAGGAGCTGGTTTCCCTGTTTATTTAGGCAAGGGAGCTAAATTACAGAGAAGTTTGGTTCAGTTTTTCTTGGACAGAAACACAGAAGCAGGGTATATGGAAGTAAATCCGCCTCATGTGGTGAACGAAGCCAGCGGATATGGAACGGGACAACTTCCTGATAAAGAGGGACAAATGTATTTCGTGAATGAAGATAATTTGTATCTGATTCCTACGGCGGAAGTTCCTGTGACCAACATTTACAGAGATGTGATTTTAGAGGAAAAAGAACTGCCTGTTAAAAACACGGCTTTTTCTCAATGTTATAGAAGAGAAGCAGGGTCTTACGGAGCGCATGTAAGAGGGCTGAACAGACTGCACCAGTTTGAAAAAGTGGAAATTGTAAGAATAGAAAAACCAGAAAATTCTTATCAAGCCCTTGAAGAAATGGTGGAGCATGTGAAAGGACTGCTGACAGACCTAGAACTTCCGTTTAGAATTTTGAGATTGTGCGGTGGAGATATGGGCTTTACTTCTGCGCTGACTTATGATTTTGAGGTGTGGAGTGCGGCTCAGGAAAAATGGCTGGAGGTTTCTTCGGTGTCTAATTTTGAGACTTTCCAAGCCAATAGACTAAAATGCCGATACAAAGCCGATGGAAAAACTCAGCTGGTGCATACGCTGAACGGCTCTGCAATGGCTTTACCGAGAATCATGGCGGCTCTATTGGAAAACAACCAAACAGCTGACGGAATAAAAATCCCTAAGAAATTAGCAGAATACACGAAATTTGATATTATTTCATAAATAAAAAAACTCACTTTTTAGTGAGTTTTTTGTTTATCATGAAGGTTGCTGTGTCGGTAGCCATAAGCAAAGTAAATACAAACTCCCACAGCAGACCAAATCCCAAACCAAAACCAGTTTTCCATGCTCATTCCTGTCATGAGATAAAGGCAGGAACTCAGCCCAAGAAGTGGAATCAGGGATAATTTTTTGACAAAGGCTAAAATAGAAAGCCCTATATTCAGCAAAATATAAATGAAAATAGCAAATCTAAATTCTCCCTCTTTCTCATCGCTGAAATCCATCAAGTTTTCAAAAAACGAAGGATACAAAAGATAAATAAAAGAAATACCTCCGATGAATAGCAACGGAAAAATCCATTGCCCATTGATATAAGGAAGATGAAAATGCCCTTTTACTTTCTCTTTTGGTGGGAGTAGTAAAACTCCGCCACACACCAAAACGAAGGCAAAAATGGTCCCTATACTCGTGAAATCTAGTATGAAAGATTTGTCCGTAAATAGGATAGGGACACCTACCACAAATCCTGTAACTATCGTAGCAAATGACGGCGTTCTGTTCTTCTTGTGAATCTGCTGGAATTTCTTCGGAATCAGTCCATCACGGCTCATGGCATACCATATTCTAGGCTGTCCCATTTGGAAAACCAATAAAACAGTAGTAATGGACACGATGGCAACCACTTCTATGATAAATTCCATCAGTGGAAGATTGATATTTTCAGCCTTAAAGACAAAAGAAAGCGGGTCTCCGATGCCTTCGAATTTTCTATAATCCACCAGCCCTGTAAGGGTCAAAGTAAGTGCGATGTAAATAGCCGTGCAGAGAAATATAGAAATAATCATCCCTTTGGGTAGGTCTCTCTGTGGGTCTTTGGTCTCTTCGGAAAGCACGCTCAGCGCATCAAAACCGATATAAGCAAAGAAAACTCCGCTGATGGCAGACATTATCCCTGTGAAACCATTGGGAAGGAATGATTTTTCGCCTGTTGCCGTGTCTATGGGCATCCAGTTATCAGCATTGATATAGAAAACACCAATGGCGATAATCAGCACTATCGCAAGTAGTTTGATTAAAACCAAAAGATTATTAAAATTCTTACTTTCCTTCACGCCGATGTAGCAAATCCAAGTGATAAGGGCATTTATCAATAGGGCAGGGAGGTCAAAAATTACCCTCAAAGAACCCAAGCGAGGAGCATTCTCCCAAGCGGAAATCAGCTCTAAATTTTGAGAGCCGTTTTTCACTGCTTTTTCGGCTTCGGTATAGCTGCACGAGAGGTATTCGGGTATGTGCAGTCCCAAATTATCAAGCAGTGAAGTGAAATAATCCGACCACGAAAAAGCCACATAAATATTCCCAAAACTATATTCCATAATGAGCATCCAGCCGATAATCCATGCTGCCAGCTCCCCAAAAGTAGCATAGGCATAGGTGTATGCACTCCCAGCCGTAGGAATTCTACTGGCAAACTCCGCATAGCAGAGAGCCGTAAAACAGCACGAAACGCCACAAATGATATACAATAAAATGACCCCAGGGCCGCCTTTATAAATGGCTTCCCCCAGACTGCTGAAACTCCCAGCACCGATGATGGCTGCTATCCCAAAAAATACGATATCCCTAGTCGTTAGGACTCTTACAAGGTGATTAGAGTTTTGGTTATCGGAATAATTTTTCTTTTTAAAAAGCTGTTTCATTAGCAAAAATTCGTTGAAAATGGGGGCAAAATTACAGAAAATTAATAATAAAAACACTAAATTTATGCGAGTGGGAGGAGGAACAGGTTTTTATTGGCACAAGAGTTTATCATCGGGCAAACTTATTTGATTGCTACAAAAGCGGAGGATTTAAGTATCCACATTGTTTTAGGTTAAAAGTTCTTGTTCTATCTTGTAAAGAAATAAGTCCGTGTTAAATTATTGTTTAACACGGACTGATATTTATTTTAAAAGGCTTATACTTGAGTATTGTCAGGTTCAATCTCGTGAGCCTCAACTTCTATTATCCCACGCTTTACCTTGCCTTCAAAAGAGACAAAATAAATGCCCTTATTCGGTGTCCATTCCATACAGAAAAGCTCCGATGGACTGCTAAAGCCATTTCGTTTGATGTGATACAAAGCCCATTCCTTTGATTTTTCACTTCCTGCAAGACCACTCTCTACAAATTCTCCATTGTTTACAATTAAAAAAGAATCTGCCGTTTTTCCTGTAGGAAGAACTGTAACTGCACCATTGGTTTCGAATAATACATCCTCAACATCAAACATTGAGAAAATCCCCTTTTGTCTTAGCAACATACGAAATTGTTCCATCTCTAGGCTATTTCTTTTGAAGTTTCCAAAGTTTATAATTCCTTTTTTAACAAGGAAATCACTCTTTCCCTTAATAAGATGTCTCATATATGCAGAACGCATCGCAAAACGAACGAGCATATTGAAGCCAGTCCACACAATCAAGGCAAATATAATATGCAACATTGACATATCTGGATTATACAATACACCACCGACTAATGCACCAATAACAAAGGCACTTACGGTGTCAAGGGGAGTTATCTGTGCCATCTGTGCTTTACCTGTGATTCGCAGAAAAGCCAAAATTCCTATCATGCCCGTAACTAGTTTTAGAGTGATACTTATATAGGGCTGTAATGATTCTATCATACAATGCTTTACTTTTAATAATTATGTCACGAAATTACAATTATTTCTTATTCCAGCAATAAACTTTTGTGGAAAATACAACATCAGATTATATATTTAGTCTTTCTGCTGTCACAAATAACCAAATCCAAACGCTCCTAAAATATCTTTAAACAACAAAAAAAAACAAAGTTTTAAACCAAGAAGAAAACCATCTATCGGAGTTTTTATTTTCCGATAGATGGTTTTTAACAATTATGAGAAATTAGGTTTATTTTACATTTCCTTTTATATAGATAGTTGTTCTTCCTTTTTTAGGGTCATTGGAATAAACTTCTATGCCTTTGTGGAAAGTCCCTTTTATGCTGGTGTCATAGCCCACTTCTATGGTTCCTGTTTTTCCTGGCTGTACAGGCGTTTTGTCCCATTTTGGGACTGTGCATCCGCAGCTTGGTTTTACATTTGATAAAATTAAAGGTTTGTCACCAGTATTTTTGAAAGTAAAAGTGCGGTATCCATTAGAATTGGCTTCTATTGAGCCGTATTCTATTGTAGTTTTTTCAAAAGAAATAGTCTGTGCAGATATAAATCCTCCTATACCAAAAAGGAATAATCCTCCAATTAATTTTTTCATAAAATTTTACTTTTTTTAATTAAATACTAAATTTACTAACAAATATTGAGCCAATATTTTGGATGTTATTGAGAAACCCTAATGATTTGTTTTTCAATGTATTTTATTTTTTCTTGTTCGTAAGTAGAATCAAAAGGTTTCATCACTTCAAAGAGGTAATGGTACAAAGGCACTATCTTTATTTGTACATTTTGAGCCTCATTATAGGCTTTTCCTCTTCCCATTGCTTCTAAATTTTTGATTAAATTATCAAATCTTTTATCAACAACATTGATGGATTCTACCAAATATTGATAAGCCTTGTCTTTTTCGCCCATTTTTTGATAGGCGCTTACTACGGAATTTACAACCATGGAGTAGAGCCGTGCTTGAGTCATTTTTTGTTTTGTTACAAACTGCTGTTCGTATGGCGAAAGCCCTGTATAATAGTCGTATTCTTTGAGAATATCTTTTTTCAGTTTTTTGGCTAAAACCAGTCCTTTTTGCTCTTCACCAGCCATGATGTAGCCTGTCACAATGGCACTTAGCGACCTTGCGTCATTGTATTTCTTTGATGGAATTTCTTTTTCTGCTAAATTTAGCAATTCCAAGGCCTTCTTTTTTTGCCCTTTTAAGGAAAGAGCTTCGGCGGCTCTTCCAGCACTTATGCGGTAGCTGATGATATTAGAAGTGCAGGTTTCATCAAAATGTACATTCAAATCTTTGAAATTCCCCCAGCGGAAATTCTTCACAATGTTGTAAAGCCCCTCGGCATCCACTCGACCTAAATCTCCCTCCGCATTTTCAGGAGTTTTGATAGGAACTAAACGATAGTTGAATCCATCAAACTGCAGATAATTAGTTAGATAAAAAGAATTTTCTTCAGAATAAATCCCGCCTGAAGAAAAGCTTATCGGTCTTTTCCAATCAAAATTGGCCAACATATCCATGATGATGAGGTTGTTTTTATAGAGGTAGGAGGATTTATCATAATTGATGATAATTTCCTTTTCAGCCAAAGGAACATCCTGCTCTTTGATAATTCCTGCTTTTATAGCATTTGCTGTATTTACAGGAAGGACAAATTTATTTACAGGGAGAAAGTTAAACTTCTCGTATTGTTCTTCACCGAAGAGCATTTTTAGAATAGTATTCTTGTCTTCTGATTTATCGCGGAGAAACTGCATCGCCTCTTTCAAGGTGATGGTCTCTTGGGTAAGATATTTTCGGAAAGAAGCCAGTTCTGTTTCTGGGATTCCGTTTTCTTTCATGTTGTTAAAGATATTTTCCCAGTGTTCCTTGTCCATCAGATAGATTTGGTCATTCGTTCCATCGCGGTATTCTTCGTGGCTCAGCTCCGAAGGTATAGGTATTGATTGGTATGTTCTCCTTTTCGCTTGGTCTATATTCCAAGGAGTAGCAAGGAGTTCATAGTTAATTACTTTGACATCATCCCTGAAATTTTCTGTCTCTTGGATAGCCCAAGTAGGGTAGGTGTCATTGTCTCCATAAACGATAAGGATACTCTGCTCTGGCAGTGATTTTAGAGCAGAATAAGCATAGTCGTAAGCGGTATGCCGCCCACTTCGGTTGTGCGGCGTATAGTTCTGGAAGCCCATCATTAGAGGAATTCCAAGTAGAATGCTCCCCGTAGCGATATTATAAGAATTCTTTTTTATTTTATTTTGAGAAAAATTAAAAATTCCTGCCACGCCCAGACCTATCCATATTGCAAAAACATAGAATGAGCCGACCATAGCGTAGTCTCTTTCTCTTGGTTCAAAAGGTTTTACACCTGTGTAGAAAATAATTCCCACACTCATCAGGATAAATATAGAAAGCAGAGCATATGATCTTCCAAAATCTTTTAATGATTGATAAACAAAACCAATGATTCCAAGAAGAAGAGGAAGGAAGAAAAAGTATACAGTACTTTCGTTTTTGAATTTTGATGGCAGGTTGTCTTGGTCGCCTAGCATCATGTTGTCAATAGCAGAAATTCCACTAATCCAGTTTCCGTTTGTGTTTTCCATGTGTCCTTCTAGGTCGTTTTGTCTTCCCACGAAATTCCACATCAGATAACGAGCGAAATAATATCCATTCTGGAAATCAATGAAATAATGCAGGTTTTGAGCCAGAGTAGGCTTTTTGATTTTAATTAAATCATAGCTTTTTGCATCAAGATAATCTTTCACAGTGATGGTTCCATCTTCATATTGTGATTTCAATTTCTCAAAAAACTCGTGGGCATAAGGGTTGTCAGCCGCCTCTTTATTATCATAATTAAACTCAAAATCAGGAGCGCCGTACATGGAAATGTAGTTTGACATCACCGTATTGTTGTGATTAAACATTCTCGGCAAAATACTGATGTGCTCCTTGCTATAAACATAGCGGCGGCGTTCATCTACTTTGTCATACTTTCCTGTTTTTTCGTTTTTCTCGTAGACATCGCCTGTTTTTATGGTTTTGTAGCCACCATCCTCGTTTCTTTCTATTCCATGCACATCTAGATGAGCAGTGTAGTTTTGTCCATATATAGTAGGCCAGTCGCCGTACTGCTCACGGTTGTAGTAATCCAGCATACCGATAGCAGTATCAGGATTATTCAGGTTCATAGGAGGATTGGCATTGGCTCTGATAGGAATCATCATCCAGCATGAAAACCCAATAATCATATAAACTACTGATAATGCGATGGTTTGGTATAGATTGTTTTTTGTTTTTCTGGTATATCGGATGATATAATAACAGAAAGCAACCAAAATCATAAATGCAATGATAGTTCCCGAATGGAACGGCAAACCGACACTATTCACAAAGAAAATTTCGCTCTTCCCGAAAAGTCTCATCACAATAGGGAAAATTCCTTTAAAAACAAATGCTAAAACTCCAAGCGTGATGAAATTAGCAATGATAAAGTTTTTCCAAGTGAATTTGTAATTTCTAGCATAATAGATGAAACACACCGCAGGAACTGCCAGCATTACCATCATATGGACACCCACAGAAAGCCCTGTGATAAAGAAAATCAGGATAATCCATCTCTGGCTGTCGCTGTCATGGTATTCGTTTTCCCATTTTGTAATCAGCCAGACTACAAGTGCGATGAACATAGACGCCATAGAATACACCTCGCCCTCCACTGCAGAATACCAAAAAGTATCCGAAAAAGTAAATGCCAGCGAGCCTATAACACCCGAAAACAGCACAGAAATTATTTCCGCTGAGCTGAGTTCATCCATTTCTTTATTTAAAATTCTTCGGACTAAATGTGTAATGGTCCAAAAAAGAAATAAAATAGTAAATGCACTGAATAGCGCAGACATGGCGTTGATAATCAGTGAGTAATAAGTTTCATTACCAAAACTCAAAATAGCCGCCACGGCGCCCACCAGCTGGAACAGTGCCGCTCCTGGTGCGTGGGTAACTTCCAGTTTTACAGCGGATGAGATATACTCGCCCGTGTCCCAAAAGCTGAATTTATGCTCTATAGTAGATAGATAGGTAACCAAAGCAATCCCAAAAACTGCCCAGCCTAATATGTTATTCCATTTTTTAAATGTCCAGTTTTTCATTAATAAAAATAATTTGTCGCGAAATTAAGATTTTTTGATAAAAGAAATCCAATTTTTAGCCTAAAATTATGTTTTTTTTTAATATTTATCTGATGAGGAAAAATTCTTTTTTAGAATTATTTTAAATAAAAATTTGGTTTGTGTATTTAAAAATATTAGTTTTGCCTAACATTTATTTCTAATTAAATCTAATTATATTATGAAAAATTATAAACTTTTTCCATTGTCAGCCCTGTTTTTCATGGGTTTGATGAATGCGCAAGATGTAAAGCAAGACTCCCTTCACAAGGATAAAAATGTAGATGAAGTGATTATCACAGGAACGCTCAAACCGATAAGCAAGTCTAAAAGTCCCGTTCCAGTGGAGATTTACACCAAGAAATTTTTTGAAAAAAATCCGACTTCTAACCTTTTAGAATCTATTTCTATGGTTAATGGAATTCGTTCGCAGATTAACTGTTCGGTTTGTAATACGGGAGACATCCATATCAATGGGCTGGAAGGGCCTTACTCGCTGATTCTCATCGATGGAATGCCGATAGTGAGTTCCCTTTCTACGGTCTACGGTCTGAGTGGAATCCCAAGTTCTATGATAGAGCGAATAGAAATCGTGAAAGGCCCTGCATCCTCTGTTTATGGGACAGAAGCGATGGGAGGAACCATCAATATTATCACTAAAAATGCTTTGACCGCACCAAAATTTGCTTCGGATTTTAGCACGACTTCTTGGGGCGAGCAGAATATGGATTTGGCTACGAAATTCAATATTGGTAAGAAAGCAGCGTCTATCTTGAGTGTTAATTATTTCAATTTTACTAATAGAATTGACAAAAATAAGGACGGCTTCATGGATACCACGCTTCAAGACCGAGTTTCTGTGTTTAACAAGTGGAATTTTAAGCGAAAAGACAATAGAATGGCTTCCTTTATGGCAAGATACCTTTATGAAGACCGATTGGGAGGGCAGCTCCAGTGGCAGAAACAGCATAGAGGCGGCGATGAAGTCTATGGCGAAAGTATCTATACCAACCGCTTTGAGGCGATAGGGCTTTATCAGCTTCCTACGGTGGAGCAGTTGTTTTTACAGCTTTCGTTTAATTATCATAATCAGGATTCTAGATACGGAACAGAAGCCTTTGATGCGACACAGCGCACGAGTTTTGGGCAGTTTTATTGGAATAAAAATTTCGGAAAGCACGACCTGATTGCAGGAGCTACTTTGCGCCATAACTACTACGATGACAGCACGATAGGAACGCAGAATACAGACGGAACGAATAACCCGACCAGCGATTGGCTTCCAGGGCTTTTCGTGCAAGACCAATGGACTTTTAATGACAAACACTCACTTTTGCTGGGGTACAGATTAGACCACAGTAAAAATCATGGATTTATTCATTCTCCGAGGCTGGCTTATAAGCTGAGCCCAAGCCCTGCGACCAGCATTAGAGCGAGTTTTGGGACTGGTTTCCGCGTAGTAAATGTCTTTACCGAAGACCATAAATCGCTTACCAATGCTAGAGAAACGGTCATCAGAGATATTAAACCAGAAAAATCCATCAACGGGAATATTAATTTTACTCAAAAAATAACCGCAGGAAACGGCTATATTGATATAGATGCTACGGCTTTTTATTCCTATTTTACGAATAAAATCGTGGCTGATACAGAGACAGATAGCGATAAAATCATTTATGATAACCTGAAAGGACATGCGATAAGCCAAGGGATTTCATTGGGAGCGAATATAAAATTTGGTATTCCGCTGAGCTTAAATATAGGGGCAACCTATATGGATGTTTTTGAAAAGTATGAAGAAGGGGGCGAAACGCACAAAAAATACGAGCAGCTCGCACCTAAATGGTCTGGAACTTATGCGCTCAGCTATGAGTTTAGTAGAAAATTCGGAGTGGATTTCACGGGCGAAGTTTATGGGCCGATGCGCCTTATCACCGTTCCGAAGGATTTCCGACCAGAATACTCGCCATGGTATAGTTTGGCTAATATTCAGTTGAGAACTAAGTTTGATAATGGATTGGAAATTTATGGAGGTGTAAAAAACTTGTTTAATTTCACTCCGAAAGACCCTATTCTAAGACCTTTTGACCCGTTTGATAAAGATACAGGAACTAATAATCCAAATGGATATGAGTTTGAACCATCCTACGGATACGCTCCGATGCAGAAAATCAGAGGTTTCCTAGGAATAAGATACACGATAAAATAAAATATATGAAACTAAAATTCGCTTTTTTAGCGGTTGTGTTGTCCTGTTTTTCTCACGCTCAAGTGCTGAGTAGTTTTGAGGAAGTGGAAAAATTAAGAAAAGAAAATCCTAAACCTGTGGTTGTTTTATTCACCACCGAATGGTGCGGAGTGTGCAGAGTGCAGAAGAAAAATTTATCAAAACTTCCTCAGAGCACATGGGACAGCGTTTATTTTATAAGCATCAACCCTGAAAAATACCAAAAAGACATAGAGTTTTTTGGGAAGAAATATACTTTCGTGTCCAATGGGACTTCGGGACTGCATAAAATAGCCTACGAGCTGGCTGGCGGCAGAGTTCCTGCCTATCCATTCTGGGTTTTTGCTGATGAAAACGGAAAAATGCTGACCCATGAGGGACTACTGAAAGAAAAAGAACTGAATTCAATTTTTTCTAATCATAATCACTAAGTGCGAGAGTAAGGCGATTTTGCCTTACTTTCGTTTTTTTATTTGTTTTTAGATTTTTTCAGAAAATACTTTTGCAGGATTTGGTTCAAAGGATATATTTTGAAAATAAGATTTCCGATGAATATCACCACCAAAACCAAAGCAGGTTTGTAAATCAAATTCACGAAACTAGACTGAAAATTAGGAAAAACCGAAGCCAAAACAATCGCGGAGCCGCAGATGATAACTGACCACATCATTTTGATGGATAATGGGAAAACCCTGAAATGGCGGTAGTTGAATACGATTTTTATTAAATTAAACGAGGTCAAAGAAACGGCATAAGAAATGGCAATTCCCAAAATCCCTAAATCGGTATATTTTAGGAAAAAAGCATTTAGAGCAATGGTCACCACGGCTAAAATAAGCATAAACAGAGTGTTATACTTATAAAATTTGGACATGGAAATAATGTGGCTGTTGAATCCCGTAGCCAAATCAAACAGCATCGTAATGCCGATAATCCATAAAATAGGCTCTGCTGTCCGAAGAAGTTCTCCATTTTTCATAAAGTCCGTAAGGAAAGGAAATCCCACTACAATACACGAAAAAAAGACCAATCCTAGAAAGAATAAACTGAGGGAAGTTTTTTTGTGAAAGCGGTCAAGGTCCTGCAAGGTGTTTTCCGTAAGATGCTTGTTAATCATCGGTGCAGAGATGTTGTAAAGCCCCATCTGAGGGATGTTTATGAGGGTAACGATGGAGTAAATATTGCTGTAAAGTCCATTTTGCTCAAAGCCGATGTATTCCCCAATCATCACATTGGCGATTTTCAAAGCTAAAAAACTGCCTATATTTCCCAAAAATCCGAAAAAACTATAAGATAAAATCTGAACCCAAAGCCCATTTTGTCGGAAATAATCTGTGCTAAAATCAAAATGAAATTTCTCTAACCTGTTGTTATACAGGAAATAACCTAACATTGCCATAAAGAAAACAGAAATAAAGAAAATAAGCGCCAGATTTTCAGGGACTTTTGCGAAGAAAAATAAACAAAAAGCACCGATGTTGGCGAGTTTAGGAAACAGATTTTCAAAAATGTTCGGAATGGCGATGCGTTTATAGTTGGAAATATACTTATTCAAAACAGTAGAAATGGACAGAAACAAAATCAAAGGAAAAATCAGATGTTTTGCCTGCCAGTTTTCACTTTGTTTTAAAGAAGGGAAAATATTGAAAATCAGAAAGTAAAGAATTCCAAAAATAAAAAAGTTGATAAAAATCCCTACAAGGGACAGCGAGAGCATATTCTGGTGTTTTCCATCTTTTTGGGTCTGTGCAAAAAATTTGACATTAGAAAAAGAAATCCCAAAAACTACGATGGGAACGAACATCTCCGCCGTTGGGAAAATAAATCTCAACTTGCCATAAAATTCCAAATCGTTCGGGAAAATAAAGAAATTTGCCAGCGTTCCCAGCAAAAATCCCAGATATCCTATAATGGAGTATTTTAGCCCTTGTCGGAGTATTACGCTCATTATCTGTTGTTTATGAAAATTATATTTTTGATAAATTTACTAGAATCTTGGGCAAAGATAGCATTTTGAGAATTTAGAATATCCTCGGTCAAAGGTTCTAAAGAAAAACTATCTCGATGCAGATAATGCGCTGAATATCCGTATTTCTCTATATTAGAAATCACTTCCCAGATAGGTTCGGAGTGGTATTTTTGCTCGATTTTTACCATCAGAACAGGTTTGAATTTTTCTATGGTTTCTTTCGCACCTTCCAGCACGGAGAGTTCTTGCCCTACTGTGTCTATCTTTATGAAATCCAGCCTTTCCAGTTCCTTTTTTTCTGTTTCCCTTTGTTGGCACCAGCTGTCAAGGGTGATGCATTCCGCCTTTTGCATGGTTATTTTTGTGTCCTCATCTTCTGTGATGTTGTCCAGCAGGGTGCTTTCCTCGTGGATTTTTTCTTTGTTGAGGATAGGAATCATCAGTTCAGCCTTCTTATTTTCATTGGATAGGGCTTTTTGATAAAAATTGATTTTAGGAAAAAGATTTTTGAGTCTTTTACAAAGGATTTTATTAGGCTCAAAAACATGAATGTTTTCAGGGAAAAGAATGTAATCCAGCCAGTAGACATAATCTCCCCAGCCCGCTCCGATGTCTATGAAAACAGCTTTCTGCGGCAGGAAATCTTTCAGCCAGAGCAGTTCTGGTTCTGCATTTCTCTCAAAAATATTTTCTTTATCCAGACGGATAAGTTTTTTATAAAAACGACTTTTATAAATAGTAGGAGAAACGAACCAAAAATTCTGTGCAAGAGCATAGTAGGGATTAATCATGCTGTAAATTTTTCCAAACCACAAAACTACGATATTTACACAGATTTTAGATGAAAAATCTCCACAAAAAAATCAGAGATAAATTTTATCTTGTTATAAAGGTGTATTGATTTTTGATTTTCAGACAAAAAGAAAGGTAGAATTTATTACCTTTGCACAAATTATTTAAGAATAAGATGAGCAGAGATAGAAAAAGTTTTTCGGGAAGAAGGGATAACAGAGAAGAGAGTAGAGGAAGCCAAAATAGAAATAAATTTGAGAAAAGGGACAGACCATCTGCTCCTAAAAAGTTTTATAAAAAACCTGAAGAGCAGGAAGATAAGGCTAAATCCTTTATTCTGAAAAGAAAATTGGACAAAATCAGCAAACAGGTTGAAAAAGATACAATTAGGCTTAATAAATACATCGCTAATTCTGGAATATGCAGCAGGAGAGAGGCTGATGAACTGATTACACAAGGACTAGTGGAGGTCAATGGGAAGGTGGTTACAGAAATGGGATACCAAGTTCAGAAAACGGACAGAGTGGTTTTCGATGGACAAAGTATAACTCCAGAAAAGCCTGTGTATGTGCTTCTTAACAAGCCGAAAGGATATATCTCTACGACAAAAGATGAGAAAGCGAGAAAGACCGTGATGGATTTGGTAGCGAATGCTTCGCCGTATCGTTTATTCCCAGTGGGTAGGCTGGATAGACAGACCACAGGGCTTATTCTTTTGACGAATGACGGGCATTTGACTAAAAAACTGACTCACCCATCTTTCGGAGTGAAAAAAATCTATCATGTTACTTTGGATAGAAAACTAAGCGTGGAGGATCTGCGCACGATAGCAGATGGAGTTCGTCTAGAAGAGGGCGTAGCAGAGGTGGACAGCATCTCATACATCGAAGGAAAACCTAAAAATGAGATAGGAATAGAAATTCACATTGGCTGGAACAGAGTGGTAAGAAGAATTTTCAAGAAGATGGGCTATGAAGTGGAGGCTTTGGACAGAGTTATTTTTGCTGGGCTTACCAAGAAAAACATCAAGCGAGGACACTGGCGAATTCTCACCGAAATGGAAGTGAATAACCTAAAAATGTTATAAAAAATAGAAGTGATAAATACCCTTTTTGTGTTTATCACTTTTTAATTTAAAATACCGAATTTAGAATGGTTTTAGTAACGGGAGCAACAGGGATTTTAGGAAGAGTATTGGTTTTAGAACTCCTTAAAAAAGGCAAAAAAGTGAGAGCTGCCAAGCGAAAAAGCAGCAATATAGAAGAAGTCAAAAAATCTTGGCTCTTTTATACAGCGGATGCTGAACGGCTGTCTGAGCAGATAGAGTGGGTGGATGTAGATTTGTGGGATTTGGATTCGCTCAGAGCAGCTCTGGATGGTGTGGAGGAGGTCTATCACGCCTCTGCAAAAGTGAGTTTTCACCCAAAAGATGCCCAAGAAATGCTCAGAACCAATGTGGAAGGCACTAAAAATATGCTCTATATAGCCGAAGAAAAACAGGTGAAAAAGTTTCTTTTTGTGAGTTCTATTGCGGTTTTGGATGAGGTGAATGAAAATGGGATCATTGATGAAAATTCGCAGTTTAACCCAAAAGAAGAGCATTCTGGATATGCACAGTCAAAATATCTTGCAGAAATGGAGGTCTGGCGCAGTTCAGCAGAGGGGATGAATACCATTATCATTAACCCTAGTGTCATCATTGGAACAGGAAACTGGAGGAATAGCAGCGGAGAGCTTTTTACTACTTTTGAGAAAAATCCATTTACTTTTTCAGGGGGGACGGCCTATGTAGATGTCCGCGATGTGGCAAAAATAGCGGTGGAACTGATGGAGAGAAACAAATTCGGGGAGCGGTATATTATTCTTTCCGAGAATAGAAAATATCAGGATTTGTCTGATATAGTAAGGCTAAAATTAGGAAAATCCAAAACGAAAATCCTTCCAAAGTCTATTCTGAATTTTGCATATTGGCTGAATGTGCTTTTGGGGTGGCTTATCCCAAGTTTAAAGAAAGTGACCAAGAGTAATATAGAGGCGGTTACGAGTTTTACGCCGATTTCTAATGAGAAAATAAAACGAGAGCTGAATTATAGTTTTATTCCTATCAATGAAAGTATTGATTTTCATTTAGAAAATTATAAAAACCGAAAATCGTAGAATATTATAAATCAATGAGATGACTAATATAGAACTGATACAAGAATGGTATAAAAATAACTGCAATGGCGATTGGGAGCATGAATATGGAGTGAAAATAGAAACTCTGGATAACCCTGGCTGGATTGTCAGCATAGATTTAGTGGATACTTTTCTGCAAGGGTTTGAATATCAGTATTCTAAAAAAGGCGAAGAGGACTGGATAGAGCTGGTGTCTGATGGTGAAGTTTTTAGGGGAGCGGGAGATTTTCTGAAACTTGATGAGATTTTAGATAAATTTATCAATGAATTTGCATCGCCTAATATTAAAAATGCAAAGCAGATTTACGAAATATACGAGGAAATACCTTTGTCCATAGGAATTAGTGTGTATAGACAGCTTAATGCTATGCCTATTAGCTTGATAGAATTTGAGATAGTAGAAATTCCAGAATTTGATTTCAAAGACCTGAAAGTGGTGGATATAGAAGATTTTCAAAAAATGACCTTTCAAGAAGGCGAAATAGACAGCAGATACAGAGTGGGCGACAGAGTGTCCTGCGACCTAAAAACGCTCTACGATAGGGTAAATCTTATTATAAAAAATTAAAATCAATCCCAAAGTAACAAGTTCTGTTCATTTAAAATTTTGTTTTGTTTGTTATAATAGTTTATTTTTGTCCAAAATAAAATTTTGTTTCAGAAAATAATCATATTTCCTTTTGTGATGCTGGTTCGCTTTTATCAGCTCGCCATTTCGCCGTGGCTGGGGAGCAACTGCCGTTATCAGCCCACATGTTCTCAGTATATGCTGGAAGCCCTGAAAACACACGGTCTTCTGAAAGGATTATTTTTAGGAACAAAGAGAATTTTGAGCTGTCATCCATGGGGAGGCAGCGGCTATGACCCAGTTCCACCTAAAAAAAGAAAGTAAATTTAAAATGAAAGATAAAATAAGATTTTTTATTCTGTTTGCATTATTGCCGTTTCAGTTGTTCTTTTCACAAGAATACAAAAATGGTTTTTCCAACGGAAGTATAGTAACTAAAAAGGGAAGCACTCCTGTGAAAATATTTGTAAGCCCTGATATGAAGCAGGTTTATGATGCTCTCGATTCAGAGAATGCAGATGTTTTGGTGATTCTTAATAAATACAATACAGAGCCGTCTGGTCAGAAAGAATATAAGTATCTGACTCGATATTATGAGGAGTTTAAAAAGAAAGGCTATTTTATTCTTAATGAGAATTTTATGCCTGTTGGTGAGGAAGGAATGTCCGCAGAATCCCTCAAAAGCTACAAATATATTTTGAAGTCCAATCAGCTGACAGAGCAGGATTTTCAGATGAGTAAAATGGTATGGCTAAATACCGAGTTTAGCATTTGGAATCCTAATGAAGGCATAGATATTTTTGGTTTTAAACTGAGATATTACGGGCTGATGTTTGTTTTTGCTTTTGGATTTGGAATTTTGATAATGAGACAAATTTTCAAAATTGACAATGTAGATGATAAATTCATAGATCCGCTCTTTACATGGACATTGCTGGGGACTATTTTGGGGGCGAGAATAGGACATGTGGTTTTTTACGAACCAGAATTATTTGAAAATGATTTTTGGGGTGTTTTTCTGCCTATTAAAACGAAACCAGAAATTGTATTTACGGGTTTTTCTGGGTTGGCGAGCCATGGAGCTACTATTGCATTGATTTTTACTACTTTATATTATAGTTTTAGAATTATTAAGAAAAATCCTTTTTGGGTTTATGACAGATTAGGAATTGTCATCGCTTTAGGAGGGGCTTTTGTGCGAATGGGGAATTTTTTCAATTCGGAAATTATCGGAAAACCAGCGAGTGAGACTTCACCATTTGCGATACTTTTTCCACAGCAAAGCATGGAATACGGAGCCATAGTTCCGAGATATCCTACTCAGCTTTTTGAGGCTTTTGGGTATGTTTGTTTATTTATTTTATTGGCTGTTTTGTACAAATTTACTCGTAAAAAATATCAGCAGGGATGGCTGTTTGGGCTGTTTTTTGTGATACTTTGGAGTATTCGTTTCTTTGTAGAATTCTTGAAAGAACCGCAGGGAAATGAGGTTATCACATTTGCAGGGCTCAATACTGGGCAGGTTCTGAGTATTCCATTCATGCTGGCTGGTGTGGCGATTATGATTTATTCCAAGAAAAATAAAATAGAACCAGCCGAATAAGGTTGATTTACAAGGTTTTTGCTTTGTAATCAATTTTTGAAAAAGAAGAAAAATGATTTTAAACTCAAAAATTTACGGACAGGAAATTCAGGAAATTCCTCTGTTGGTTTTTCATGGATTGTTCGGAATATCAGATAATTGGGGGACTTTCGGAAGGGAATTTGGTCAGTGGATGTCTTGCCATTTGGTGGATTTGCGTAATCACGGAAAAAGTTTTCACTCGGATGAAATGTCTCATCAGATAATGGCGGAGGATATTTTAAATTATATCAATCATTATCAATTAGATAAGGTCAATCTTCTGGGGCATTCTCTTGGCGGTAAGGCAGTGATGCAGTTTGCGATTTCTTATCCAGAAAGAGTAAATAAACTTGTCGTAGCAGACATAGCGCCAAGGGCTTACAGACCGCATCATCAGACGGCTTTTGAAGCCTTGCTAAGTGTGGATTTTTCTGCTGTTTCAGCTCGTAAAGATGTGGAACTTCAGCTGGAAAAATACATTACGGACAGAGCCATGCTTTTATTCCTTCTCAAAAATCTCTATTGGGAGCAGGAAAACAAACTGAGCTGGAGATTTAACCTAAAGACTCTTTCCAAGAAATATGCTGATTTGGTGGGAAATATAGAGGGAAAAGGTGTTTTCGGAGGGAAGACTTTATTCCTGGCTGGCGAAAAATCTAATTACATCCTTCCAGAAGATGAAATTCTAATTCGTGAGAAATTCCCAGACAGCCAGATTGTTAAAATTAAAAACGCAGGGCATTGGCTTCAAGTAGATAATTCGCAAGATTTTAACAATTCTGTTAAAGATTTTTTAATAAAAGGCTAATCATAACATAGATCAATTTTTGTGTGAATAGAATTTTTTATATTTACACAATCAAAAATTTTAAGATTATGTCAAGTATTAAAACTATAAATCCTGCCACAGGCGAGGTATTAAAAGAATATCCAGAAATGACATCTGGTGAGGTTTCAGAAATTATCGCACAAGCTGATAAAACCTTTAAAGAATGGCGTAAAAAATCTTTTTCAGAAAGAGCAAAAGTACTCTATAACGCTGCAAGAATCATGCGTGAGCGCAAAGAGGAGTTGGGTAAATTATGCTCTATCGAGATGGGAAAACTTCACAGAGAAGGTATCGCAGAGGTGGAACTTTGTGCAGGTATTTTTGAATATTATGCAGAAAATGGAGAAAAACTATTGGCGGATAAGCCTTTGGAAACACCACACGGAAAGGCATTTTTGTCTTATGAGCCGATAGGTGTGATTTTGAGCGTTCAGCCTTGGAATTTCCCTTTCTATCAGACTACTCGTTCTGCTGCGCCTAACCTTATCGTAGGAAATACCATAGTGCTGAAACACGCATCTAATGTGCCACAGGCAGGAGAAATGATGGAAAAAATTCTTTTAGAAGCAGGCGCGCCTAAGGGAGCTTATACTAATATTTTTGTCCCTGGTTCTAAAGTGTCAGAAATATTGGACGACCCAAGAGTAAAAGGAGCTGCTCTTACAGGAAGCGAACCAGCAGGAGCGAGTTTCGCATCTGCAGCAGGGAAAAATGTGAAAAAATCAATCTTGGAACTTGGTGGAAGTGATGCTTTCATCGTTATGCCAGATGCTGATTTAGATAAAGCTGTAGAAACTGCTGTGAATGGCAGACTATGGAATGCAGGGCAGGTGTGCGTTTCTCCAAAGAGAGTTATCGTTCCAGAAAGCCTTTATCCAGCGTTCCTTGAAAAAGCTACACAGCTATTTGGAACTACTAAAGTGGGAGATCCTCTTGACCCAGAAACTCAGTTGGCACCTTTAAGCAGTGTGAAGGCGAGAGAAGATGTTTTATCTCAAGTAGAAAAAGCCGTAGCACAAGGAGCAAAACTAGTGACAGGAGGTAAAAAAATAGAAGGTCCAGGAGCATTTATGCAGCCTACTATTTTGACAGATATCAAGAAAGGAATGGATGCTTATTCAGATGAAATATTTGGGCCAGTACTGATGATTTATTCTGTGAAAAATATGGACGAAGCCGTAGATTTGGCTAATGATACTAAATACGGTCTTGGTGGAACGGTTTTCGGAACGGATGTAGAGGAAGCAGTGAAAATCGCACGAAGAATAGACACAGGAATGGTCTATATAAACCATGTGACAGGGATTTCTCCAGAACTTCCATTCGGAGGAACGAAAAACTCTGGATATGGTAGAGAGCAGTCCATAGAGGGAATATATGAGTTCGTTAATTCTAAACTAATCAGGGTAACTACTCCTGATGCAGCTTATTAATATTATGCAAAATTTAAAAGGAAAAACAGCCCTCGTAACAGGTGGAGGGCGAGGATTAGGTAAAGCCGTAGCTTTGGCTTTGGCGGCAGAAGGTGTAAATGTAGCCATTACAGGTAGAAATGAAAACAATCTAAAATCCGTAGTTGCTGAGATAGAGAGCAAAGGTGTGAAATCATCTTATTCAGTTTTTGATGTAACTGATAAAAAGCAAGTTTTTGCTTCGTTAGAAAAATTACAAAATGATTTCGGGAAGTTTGATATTCTTATCAATAATGCTGGAATAGCGGCTTTCGGAGGAATTTTAGAAATGGATGATGAGCAGTGGGAAGACATTGTAAAGACCAATCTTTTTGGGCCTTACTATGTAGTGAAAGCTGTGGTGCCAGGGATGGTGGAGAAAAAATCTGGCGATGTGGTGAATATTTCTTCAACGGCAGGTCTGAAAGGAAATGCGCTTACTTCAGCATATTCTGCATCTAAATTTGGATTGATAGGAATGTCAGAATCTATGATGTTTGAACTTCGTAAGCAGAACATTCGTGTGACGACCCTTACACCAAGTACGATTTCAACGGATATGGCTAAAACAGACCTGAAAATCACGGATGGAAACCCTGAAAAGGTGCTTCAGCCAGAGGATTTCGCAGAGTTGGTGGTAGATTTATTGAAACTAAACAAGAGAGCAATGCTGGCTTCGGCGGCGCTTTGGTCTACAAATCCATAAAAATTACTTTTTTTAACCATATTAAAAGAGACTTTGGCTTATCTTTGCCAAAGTCTTTTTATTTAAAAATTGCATGAAAATATTGGTGCTTGATAATTATGATAGTTTCACTTATAATTTGGTTCAGATGGTGGAACAAGCTGCTAGGAGCAGGGTAGATGTTCTTCGGAACGACGAGATTGCTCTGGAAGACATAGAGCAGTATGACAAAATCATCCTTTCCCCTGGTCCGGGGCTGCCGCGCGATGCAGGAATCCTCATAGAAGCTGTTCGGGAGTATGCCGGCAGGAAATCTATCTTGGGTGTTTGTCTCGGGCATCAGGCGATAGCTGAAGTTTTCGGGGGGAGCCTTGTTCATCTGCCCGAGGTTTTCCATGGGGTGAGCTCAGAAGCTGAAATCATCAGCTCGGAAGCTCTTCTTTTCAGGGGGCTTCCTCCAAAAATCTCCGTGGGACGCTATCATTCTTGGTCGGTAGATGCAGATAACTTCCCTGAAGCACTGGAAATCACCGCTGTAGATGAACAAGGCAGGATTATGGCTCTTCAGCACAGGGAATACGATGTTCACGGCGTGCAGTTTCATCCGGAGAGCGTGCTTACTCCTCTTGGGAAGAGCATTTTAGCTAACTTTTTAACCTTAAAACCATGATTTTAGTAACTGGAGCCACTGGAATACTGGGGCGGGTGCTTATTTTAGAGCTTCTAAAGCGTGGCAAGCCCGTTCGTGCCGCTAAAAGACCCAGCAGTAACTTAACCGAAGTGCGGCATTCCCTTAAATTTTATGACCCAACCGCTGATGAACTCCTCAGCAGGGTAGAATGGGTGGATTTAGACCTTTTTGATGAAGATTCTCTCCGTTCGGCACTGCGCGGAGTCTCAGAAATATACCATTGTGCCGCTAAAGTAAGCTTTCATCCCAGAGATAAGGAGGAAATGCTCCGCACCAATGTGCAGGGAACCCGAAATTTACTCCTCGCTGCCGATGAAATGGGCATCCGGCGGTTTCTTTTTGTGAGTTCTATCGCTACTTTGGACACTCAGAACGCTTCGGGAGAGGTAGGTGAGAGTTCGGAATATGATTCATCGGTCAGCCATTCAGGTTACGCCCTCTCCAAATACCTTTCGGAGATGGAAGTTTGGCGGGCGGCGGCGGAGGGAATGGGTGTTATCATCATCAACCCAGGTATCATCATCGGCAGTGGAAATTGGAACGCCAGCAGCGGCACTCTGTTTTCCCAATTAGGAGATAACGCCTTCACTTTTAGCGGTGGAACGGCCTACATAGATGTGCGCGACACTGCAAAAATCGCCGTAGAACTTATGGAAAAGAGCTTCTTTGGTGAGCGCTTCATCCTCGTGGCTGAAAACAGGAGGTTCAAAGACCTTGCCGACAGGATAAGAAAGGCTTTGGGCAGGTCGGAAACGCTGTTAGTCCCCGCCGTTGCTCTTAAAATAGGCTACATTCTTAATCTTTTGCTGGGCTGGCTGGTTCCGAGCCTCAAAATCGTTAATAAAGCCAACATCAGCGTTGCTACGGACTTCGTCCCCCTATCTAATAAGAAGGTAAAAGAGCTTCTCGGCTGGGATTTTATCCCTATTAACGAGAGCATAAACTTTCATTTGAGCAATTATCTTGCTGATAAGACCAAAAACGGATTAAATTAACCATAAAATAACTAAAAATAGACCCTAAAATATGAAAAGAACAGCTACGGAGGTGTGTCCTTCTAATATCGCCCTTATAAAATACTGGGGCAAATATGAAAACCAGATACCTGTCAACCCAAGTATAAGCTACACCCTGAGCCAATGCAGAACCATCACTGAAATGGAGTTCGCGGAAGGTGAAAATTTCTCCGTGAAACTATTTCTTAGCGGAAAAGAAGAGCCTAAATTCGCCGAGAAGACTGCAAAATACCTCGCCGGCATAGAAAAATACCTGCCGTGGGTGCTTCGGGGGAGCTTCGTTATTAAAACCGAGAACACTTTCCCTCATAGTTCGGGCATTGCCAGTTCTGCTTCGGGGTTTGGAGCTCTGGCGAAGTGCCTCATGGCATTAGATAAGGAAATCAGCGGTGAAAAAAGCCCTGAGGAAACTCTCCAAAAGGCGTCCTTACTGGCTCGGCTGGGGAGCGGCAGTGCATGCAGGAGCCTCTATAATGGTCTGGTGGTCTGGGGCGCTACTCCGGTGGTCTCCGGCAGTGCTGATGAATACGCCGTTCCGTATCCGGAGAGTGAAATTCATCCTATTTTCAGGGATTTTAATGACTGGGTGATGCTCATCCATGAAGGGCAGAAGTCCGTTTCTTCTACGGTGGGGCACGGACTGATGAATGGCAACCCTTACGCCCAAGTGCGCTTCGCGGAAGCTGCAAAAAACTTCTTCACACTTCAAGAAATCCTAAAAAATGGCGATATGGACGGCTTCATAAAGCTTGTAGAGCACGAAGCCCTTACTCTGCACGCCATGATGATGGTAAGCGACCCCGCCTTTATCCTCATACAGACCGGCACATTAGAAACCATACACAAGGTATGGGATTTCCGCATGGAGACCGGTCTTCCGCTCTTCTTTACCCTTGATGCAGGGGCAAATGTCCATCTTATGTTCCCTAATGATGGTCAGCAGGAGAGGATAAAAGCCTTTATAGAAACCGAACTGCTTGCTTATACGCAGAGCGGAGGCGTAGTAAAGGACTTTATGAAGTTTTAAAAGAGCGATAAAGCAATTAAATGAAAGCCGAAAGCTGTTTTTAAGAACGATGATGGATTAAAATACTGACAAATCGGCTTAAAAGATGACAAAATACCTCTAAATAACCGCGCCGGAGGTCTTCTTTACACCTCCGGAGGTCAAAATAAGACCGGCGAAGGTCAAAACAACTGCGTTATAGGTTTTATTTACTCCGATAAAGGTCAAAACAACCGCGCCGGAGGTCAAAATAACCGCGACAAAGGTCTGGTTTGTCCCGACAAAGGTCAAAACAAGACCGACGGAGGTCTAAATAACCTTGCCGGAGTTCAAGACAAGACCGATGAAGGTCTAAATAGCTACTCCGGAGGTCAAAAAAAATACCCCGCAGGTGCAAAAAGCATCAGCGGGGGTTTCATTATAAGTATTTAAGCATTATTGTTCTGCTTCTGATGGGTTTTCAGGAGCTTCTGGTTTCTTTTCAAGAGCGTCCGGCTTCTTCTCAGTAGCGTTTCCTTTGTCTTTCTTAGCTTTGTGTGTGAAAAACTGCTTTAGCTCTCTCTGTTTTGCCTCAAAACCGGGTGCCGAAGTCCCTGCCATGTAGTTAGTATAGGAATAATCGGTGAGAGCATCCTGATAATTGTCATAATCATAAAGGATTTTTGCATTTTTAAGACCTTGGATTAGGCTTTCTAAGCGGTCTATGCAGTATCCGATGTTTTTTCTGCTCTCAAAATCTTGCTCAAACTCCAACCAGTCTACTTGAGGGGACTGTAGATTAGGTTCGTTCTTGCAAAAATCATGAACGCGGTTCACAAACAGCTTGTTCTGCTCGTTTATACGGCTGTATTTCTTCCTTTCTTCAGCGCTGAGGTTCACCACGATGTCTTTGATGTTCTCTTCAATGTCGTTTAAGAGTAAATTTACCTTTTGAACTTTGTCTTCTTTGAAGTGAGCGTTCTTTAAGTTGTTAATAGCCATGACTTTTTATGTTTTAATTATGTGCTAAGGTAATAAATATTTTTAATATACAGCATTTTTTATGTAAATTTCTACTTTAATGATGAAAAAAGGAACTTTATCTCTGATAAAAACACAAAAAAAGCATTTAACAAGAGAAAATATTGTTTAAATTTGCTTATCAATCCATTAAATAAAATAACAAAACCATGAAAATAGGGATTTTAGGGGGCGGACAGCTCGGCAGGATGTTTATCCAAGAGGCATTGAAGTATGATGATGAGCTCTATGTCTTAGACCCAGACCAAAACTGCCCTTGTTCGCAGATTTCTCGTTTCACAAAAGGCGATTATAACGGCTATGAAGAGGTTTTAAACTTTGGATTAGACAAAGATATTATAACCATAGAGATAGAAAATGTAAATGTAGAGGCTCTGGAGACTTTAGAACAGCGCGGAGTGAGCGTAATACCCAGCCCGAGCATTATAAAGATAATCCAGCAGAAAATTTTACAGAAAGAATTCTATAAAAAACATGGCATTCCCAGTCCTGAATTTACCGCAGTATGGGAAATGGAGGGACAGCGCTGTTTTGAGCTGCCTTTTGTCCAAAAACTAAACAAAGGAGGCTATGATGGAAAGGGCGTGCAGGTCATCAAAGACCAAAAGGACTGCACTAAGCTGTGGCAAGAGTCTTCTGTAATAGAAAAATTGGTAGATATAGAGAAAGAACTCTCCATAATAGTAGCCAAAAACAGCAGTGGAGAGGTAAAAACCTTTCCTGTAACGGAAATGGTGGCAGATGAGAGGCTCAATCTCTTAGATTTTAACATCTGCCCTGCTGAAATAGAGGAACAAACCGAAAAACAAATCCAAGAAATCTGCTCTAAATTCCTCCAAAGCATAGAAGGAGCGGGTCTGTTCGCCATTGAACTCTTTTTGGATAGAAAAGGAAAGGTCTGGGTGAATGAAACAGCGCCTCGTCTGCATAATTCAGGGCATCAGAGCCAAGAAGGAAACGCTAATTCCCAGTTTGAACAGCTTTATAGGGTTATAAAAGACCTTCCGCTGGCAGATACAGAGGCTCGGCGGTTTTCAGGAATGCTCAATCTGGTAGGAGAGGAGGGACATACCGGTAAAGTAGAGTATCAGGGCTTAGAAGAAGTCCTCCGTCTGCCTGATGTATATGTCCATCTCTATGGAAAAGCCCAGACAAAGCCTGGCAGAAAGATGGGACACATCAATATTCTCGCTGATACCCGTGAAGAACTCCTCCAAAGGTTAAGTGAAGTAAAAGGAATGGTAAAAGTAGTGTCTCGGTAGGGTGTTTTACAGCTTCTTTCTTGCTCGGAACATGCCTGGTTTGTAATTCGTGATGAATATCCCTGTGATTATCAGCGCTGTTGCTATAATGAACTTGCTGTCCACCTTTTCGCCCGCCACCAGCCATCCTAAGAAGATCGCGATAATGGTATTGATGTAGGAGAGAAGAGAAACCTTCACCGCGGACACCTTTGTAAGGGCGTAAATATAAGATAAATAAGCAATAATAGAGGCAAATATAGTGAGAAAGAGCAGTGCAATAATGCTTGACAGGCTCCAAGAACTCGGATGGAACTCTTCGCCAAGGAAAACGGCAGTTCCTATTTGGATAATTCCAGCAAAAGTAAACTGATAGAAGAGATTCAGCAACATATTATCATTTGTATAGCCCGTCTTTTTGATATAAAGAGCCCCCGCTGCATTCGCAGAAATACCCAAGAAGAGATAAAGAATACCTCTGGTATAATCAGGATTGGCAAAATCAGCAATTCCATCCCAGAAAATAAATATTATTCCTGTAAATCCAAGGAGTATTCCCAGCATAGATTTTAAAGTAAATTTCTGCATATTCAGGGCAACACTTCCTATGAAAACCAAAATGGGTGAACATGCACTGATAAGCGAAGCTAAACTGCTGGATACAAACTTCTCGGCGATGGTAACAAGTCCGTTGGTCAATATAAGAATGCAGGTGGATAAAATAAGCTGGACTTTGAGCTTCTCCCAGCCAATCCAGCGTATCCCGCCTTGGAACATTAGAAAGACAAATAAAATAAATGCTGACAAAACATGCCTGATTCCCGCAACATACAGCGGTGGAATGGTTTCAACGGCAAATCTAATTCCCAAGAATGAAGTTCCCCAGATAACGGCAATGGCTATTATAGATAAGGTGAGATAGATATTCTTCATTTTTTAGAAATATGGATTTAGTTTTTATTTTAATTGTGTAAAAATAATTTAATTTTTATAAAAAAACGAAAAAAAATTATAAATTTATCATTTCTAAATTAAAACAATAAACTATGATAGGAATAATTATGGGAAGCCAGAGTGATTTACCCGTTATGAAACAAGCTGTAGCGTTTTTAGAGTCTTTGGAAATCCCTTATGAACTTACGATAGTCTCCGCACATAGGACGCCACAGAGAATGTTGGACTATGCAGAAACCGCTAAAAGCAGAGGAGTTCAGGTGATTATAGCAGGAGCAGGCGGAGCGGCACATTTACCAGGGATGGTGGCGAGCTGCACTACTTTGCCGGTGATAGGAGTTCCTGTTTTGAGCAGTAATTCTATCGACGGGTGGGATAGCGTTTTGTCTATTCTCCAGATGCCTTCGGGGATTCCTGTGGCTACGGTTGCATTGAATGGCGCTACAAACGCAGCTATCTTAGCAGCAAAGATTTTGGCTGTTTCTGATGAAGCCATTTACCAGAAATTAGATAAATATCAAAAATCACTAACCCAAAAAGTGCTGGATACCGCCCAAGAAGTGCAGAAACATTATCCCAATCATTACGATAAGTAATCTTTTACTCTTGCAGCTGGTAGATATGGGTAAGCAGCAGGGAATAGTTTTCGTCCATCTGGATGATGTTCCCTGCTGTGAAGCTCAAACTCCCTGTCATGACAGCTGAGGGACCAAATCCCGAGAAATTCATGTAATAAGAACGCCCGCTGGGGTTTGGACTGATGTTCAAGGTTGTTCCCAAGAAGCCACCTTTGTTTATCTGTGTGTCTTTGTCCAAGTTATAGACAGCGTAATGAAAGGCTTTTAGCGGAGTTTTCTTTCCATTTAGTTTGAATTCTTCCGTAGTGCCTTTTTTGTTGTGTCTTCCGAAGAAATAGATTTTATTTTTCGGGAGAAACTCCTTATTATCAGCCTTAATTTCCTCTGATATGAGGTAAGTGTCTATTATTAGCTCGTTATCAGCCTTAATTTCCTCTGATATGAGGTAATTGTCTATTATTAGCTCGCTGATATCGCCTTTCTCGGAGGAACTGCTGTATTTAAAGGCATTTGCGCCGAGTTTTTGCGCCTTTGTCATGATGGAATAGAAGAGCATATACCAGTCTGCCTTTCCATTGGCCTTTATTTTACCGATGATTTTCGCTGCCGAGAGGTCGGTTTTTTCATTTAAATAAATAAAATCCCTTTTTTCTTTCTTGTAAATGGAATCCGTTTTGGTGATGAACTCCACATTGACCTTTTGGGAGAATAAAAAATTGATAAAAAGAGTTGAAAATAATAAAATTGCCCTTGTTTTCATGTTAAAATCGTTTTGTTAGATGATATTTACCTCGCGTTCCAGCACGATTCCGAATTTTTCTTTCACGGAATTGATGATTTCCTCGGAGAAATCGTATATTTCCTGCCCTGTGGCGTTTCCTGTGGCGTTGATGATGACCAATGCCTGCTGTTTGTGCGTGGCTACATTCCCTATTTGCTTGCCTTTCCAGCCGGTGTTCTCTATTAGCCATGCAGCGGAGATTTTTATGCCGTCTGGGGCGGTGTATCCGTGGATTTCGGGGTAAGATTTCTTTAAAGTTTCATATTCCGAAGCCTGAATTACAGGGTTTTTGAAGAAACTTCCGGCATTTCCTGTTACTTTTGGGTCGGGTAGTTTGCTTTGGCGGATGTTTATCACCGCTTTGGCTACATCTTGAATCGTAGGTTCTGTGATTCCTAAATTTTTCAGCTCGTTTTGTATCGCGCCATACTCTGTTTTTAAGTTATGGAGCTTTCTACTGAGGCGGAATGTAACCTCCAAAATCACAAATTTCCCTTTTCCTTCACGCTTGAAAAAAGAATCGCGGTAGCCGAACCTGCATTCTTCTTTATCAAAGGTTTTTACCTCAAAAGTTTCCAAGTTCAGTGCTTTGCAGGACTCAAAATTGTCTTTAATCTCCACGCCATAAGCCCCGATGTTCTGGATAGGGCAGGTGCCCACATTGCCAGGGATAAGCGATAGGTTTTCCAGACCGCCATAATCCTTTGTAAGGCAATACTGAACGAACTTATGCCAGTTTTCTCCTGCTTTTGCAGTAACGAGGACTTCATTTTCGTTTAAAATTTCCTCGCGGACGCCTTTGGTGTTTATCTTAACGACCAATCCATCAAAGTTTTTGGTGAAAAACAAGTTGCTCCCGCCTCCGAGGAACAAGACCGGAAGCCCAGAAAAGGCTTTATTTTTAAGCAGTTCGGTAAGTTCCTGTTCGGTATTGATTTCTGCGAAATACTTTGCCTCCGCTTCTACACCAAAAGTGTGGTAAGGCTTAAGAGATTGGTTGGTTTTGATGTCCATTTCTAAATAATATGGTGCTAAATTAATAAAAAACTTCTGAAAAAAATGAGAATAATGGCGGGATTTTTTAGTTTTTGGCAAAAATAATAATCATTTTTAAAAATGATGAACAGTTGAGAGGTGTTTTTCCTTTGTACCGACTTCAAATTGTATTGTACCAAGTTAAAATTACATTGTATTGAGTTCAAATTGTGTTGTATCGAGTTAAAATTGCATTGTACGAAGTTAAAATTATGTTGTACTGACTTCAAATTATATTGTACCGAGTTCAAATTGCATTGTACTGACTTCAAATTGCATTGTATGAAGTTAAAATTGCTTTGTTTTAACTTAAAATCAGTGATTTTTAGCTTTAAACAAGATGATTTGTATCTGATTTTTGAAGAAATGTCGTTAAGTTTTATCTTTATTATGCCCGATTTGTTAATTTTCAAGCGGAGTATTTTTCATCATCTTGTATTTTTTTCTTTCACCTTCAATAGTTTCTATTGTTTTAAAATCAAGTTTTGCATAAAGGCTTTTGGCTGCGGGATTATCATCAAAAACATTTAAACTAATGGAATGAACGCCCTCTTTTTCAAAAAGCATTGAAATAAATAAGCGCATTGCCGAGGTGCCCAGTCCTTTTCCTGTAAGGGAAGGATTGATGAGGAACCTGCCAATGTGTATATTGTCCCCCTCTGCTCTTATTTTCTGAATCATTCCTACAAAATGACCGTCTTCCTCAATACGAAAACAATGAGACAGCGCATCGAGCTGTTCCATCGTAAGAGGATACTGCAGTGTATCTCCTGCCCATTGCTGCAGGAAATCAGCTCCTTTGCTGTTTGTCCAAAGTATGATATCTTGTTTATCTTTAGTTAATAATCCTTCGGTTATTTTCATTCATTTACTAAATTAAAATCTGTTCAAAAATATTAAATTTATTTTCAACCAAAATAAAAATACTTGAAAATACTTGCATTTTTTCTAATAAAACGATACTTTTGGACAAAAATCAATTAAATTATAAACCTATGAAAAAAATCGTTTTTACTCTCCTCATGGGAATTCTCTGTCCTTCGTTGGATGCGCAGAGCTACAAGAAGCCTTTGGTTTCGGCTATTAAAGAAAAAGACCTCCGCACAGACATGTACCAGATGGCAGCAGACCAGTTCTGGGGAAGAGAGGCAGGAACCCTTGATGAGCTCAAAGTTTCCGTGTGGTTCGCAGACAAAATGAAAGAAGCAGGGATAAAACCCGCTGGGGACAACGGCACTTATTTCCAGTTTTTTGATATGTACCGCCACCAGATTTCTCCGCTCAGTTCGGTGAAAATCGGTGATAAAAACCTAAAAATCTGGAAAGATATTTTGGTTTCTGATGTGGTAAATGCTCATTTCTCTCTGCCTATCATCAGCGTAGGCGAGGTAGAACCAGAGCAGCTGACTTCCCAGATTGCAGGAAAAGTAGTTGCTATCAATGTTTCTAAAAAAGGCATCGAGCAGGAAATGACACTTTTCGAGAGAAGATACCCAAGATTCATCAAAGCTAAATACCTTGATTCAGTTAAAAAATTAGGTGCAAAAGGCATCGTTTTCATTACGGATGAAATCTCTGACAAAAGCTGGATAGAAGTAGAACCAATGATGAAAAGAGGTGTCTACGGAGTGGAAGGACTGAATGAAAACATCAAAGAAGATATTCCTGTCTTTTGGGTAAAAAAAGAAAACCAAAACTGGCTGAAAGGAAATCCACAAATTACCGTAAACTTACAGACAGAGACTTACAAATATCCTTCTGTAAATATCATCGGAAAGATAGAAGGAACAGACCCAAAACTAAAAAATGAATATGTGCTACTCAGCGGACATCAGGACCATGATGGTATCCGCCACCCTGTGAAAAACGACACCATCTACAACGGTGCCGATGACAATGCCAGCACCTGTGTGGCTCTACTTGCGATGGGAAGAGCATACAGCAAACAGCCTGCAAAACGAAGCATCTTGTTTGTAATTCATGGCGCTGAGGAAAGAGGTCTTTTAGGGTCAAGATGGCATTCTGCCCATCCTGTAGTTCCGAGAGAAAACATCGTAGCTGTGCTGAACGGCGATATGATTGGAAGAAATGATATCAACGAAGCCGCTCTTCTCGGTGGTCAGTCTCCACACAAGAATTCTGATGATTTAGTAAGAATGGCGGAAGAAGCCAACCAAGAAAGCACTAAATTTAAGTTTTTGAAAGACTGGGATTTACCAGAGCATCCAGAGTTTTTCTATTTCCGAAGCGACCACCTGCCTTATGCAAGGCTTGGAATTCCAGCGGTATTTTTCACAAGTGTGCTGCACCACCAGTACCACCAGCCACAGGACGAATCAGAAAACATAGATTTCAAAAAACTTTACAAAATGACGGAATGGATGTACAGAACTTCTTGGAAAGTAGCCAACGAGCCACAAAGACCAAGACTTCTGCCCAATGTAAAATTTGAAAGATAAAACCCAAAAATAGTCCTCCTCTTTTCGTGATGAAAAGAGGAGGATTTTATTTAGTTTAAATTGGAAAATTAGTGTCTATGGTCTTTCGGCGGGTTTGGATAGTGTCCTTTATCTGCTTCCTCCACTTTGTGCGCTGTGTTCATGGCTACTATCAGGTCATTCAGCATGGAATTTGCTGCCATTGGTGAATTTGGAAGAAGAACCAAATTAGAACGGTTGTTAGCCCCTATAGAATGAAGCGTGTCATAATGTTGGGTAACTACTATCAGCGCCGATGCCTCTTGTGCATTGATATTCACACTGTTAAGCATTTTCACGGATTCTTCCAGACCTTTGGCGATTTCCCTTCTTTGGTCTGCTATCCCCTGCCCTTGTAGCTTTTTAGACTCGGCTTCTGCTTTCGCTACAGCCACGATACGGATTCTTTCTGCTTCAGACTCGTACTCAGCTGCAGTTTTTTCTCTTTCCGCTGCGTTGATTCGGTTCATCGCTTGTTTTACCTGTTCATCAGGGTCTATATCAGTCACCAAAGCCTTTATAATATCATATCCATAACTCTGCATTGCCTCCTGAATTTCAGCTTTTACAGCGATAGCGATATCATCTTTTTTCACGAAAACATCATCTAGTTTCAGTTTTGGAACTTCGGCTCTCACCACATCAAAAACATATGAAGTTATCTGATTATGAGGGTCTTCCAGTTTATAGTAAGCATCACTTACCTGATTTCTAATTACCTGATACTGAACCGAAACTCTCATCTTAATAAACACATTATCAAGGGTTTTGGTATCTATCAATACATCAAGCTGTTGGATTTTTAGAGTTAATCTTTTAGTAATATTATCAATAAATGGAATTTTGAGGTGAAGCCCCGCGTGGCGAACAGAATGGAATTTTCCCAAACGCTCTATGATTGCCGCAGTCTCCTGCTTTACAGTAAATAATGATGCCATAAAAAACGATACAGCAACAAATGCAAAAAAACTATAAATAAGTGTATCCATAATTATAAAATTTAATTTCAATTTATTAGTATCAATGTCTAACGAAATGTTACAAAAAATATAAAAAAAATTACATAGTCATTCCGATATCTATTCCTTTTATTTTTCGATAAAGGTCTGTAGCGTAGTTATCCGTCATCCCAGAAACAAAGTCCAAAACGCCCATTATCTTTTCATAAGGTTCGCCATCGTATCTGAACTGCTCGGGCAGTAATTGAAGGGCTTTTTTGTCGTAATTTTTAGGATTTTCTTTTATTACCGATGGAATAAAATGATTGAGAAGCTCATACATCACATTATACCCTGCATTTTCTATCTCTACTACCGCTCTGTGATTGTAGATTTCGTCAATGGAAAACTGCTTTATATCCTGCAAAGTTTTATTCTCTTTTTTAAAAATAGAAAGCAGCGACTGGTCTAAATTTCCTATAAGAATATCATCAATTTTTTCCTTGTAAAGCCTTATGGAAACATTGATTAGAGAATTGATAACCTTTGCACGGAGGTAAGATATTCTGTCATTTTTATCAGAAATTACGGATAGTTTGTCCTCTACTCGTTTTATGTTTTCATCTGTGGTTTTGATGAGTTCTAAGATGAGGTTTTCGCAGTCGGAAGAAGAGATGATTTTCAGCCTGTGGGCATCTTCTATATCTATGATATTGTAGCAGATATCGTCCGCCGCCTCTACCAGCCATACGAAGGGATGCCTTTTATACACCAGCGGTTCTTCCTGTTCTGTGATAAAATCTGTAGCCTTGGCTATTTCTCTGAAAGTCTCTTTTTCGCTTTGGAAAAAACCAAATTTCTTTCTATGAAGTTGTTTTTTGTCCTTCGCTATGGATTCACAGGGATATTTAGCAATACTCGCCAAAGTCGCCATGGTCAGCTGAAGTCCACCTTTGTCCTTGCCTCTCTGCTGATGGGTAAGCACACGGATAGCATTGGCATTTCCTTCAAAATTGATGAAATCTGCCCATTGTTTCTCGGTCATCAGAGATTTTAAATCTTCATTTTTCTCAAAATAACTTGCGATGGCATCTTCCCCAGAATGCCCGAAAGCAGGGTTTCCTATATCATGGCAGAGACACGCCGCCGCTATCACATTATGTAAATTATGCAGATAAAAATTCTTTGAATTCTCGTTTAATTCTTGAGCAAATTTCTCCACGATAAACTCACCCGCAAGAGTCCCCAGACTTCTCCCCACCGAAGCAACTTCTAGCGAATGGGTAAGTCTGTTATGCACAAAGACGCTCCCTGGGAGAGGGAAAACCTGAGTTTTATTCTGAAGCCTTCGGAAAGAAGTGGAGAATATTATTCGGTCAAAATCCCTCTGAAAATCAGTTCTGGATGCCTTTGGGCTTTCACTGTTGCCTGTTCGCTGGTTGGTAAAGATTTGGTTAAGCATTATTTGAAAATTTGAGTTCAAATATCGCAATATATTCTGCCCATTCCAAAAATATTTATGGAATATAGTGAATATTAAGGTTTTATTTCTTACTAAAAAGATGTAAATTTGTGTCCATCAAAATATAATGAAATGAGATTTAGACTACTACATTTTGTTTTTTTCTTTGTGTTTATGCACTCTTTCGCACAATATAAACCGATAGATACGGCAGACTATGCGCAGAGAAAAGAATTTCTAAACCAGCTGAAAACCAAAAACGAAGCCCTGATAAAGTCCCTAAAATCCAGATACACAGGAAAAACGGGAAAAGAACTGGAAAAATTCTACCGAGAGTTTTACAAAGATTTTGAGAAAGAGATTAAAGACAAGGACTATTCCTTTAATTCTAATTTTAAAATTAAGCTGGAAAAAATCCTATTAAACCTAAAAAAGAAAAATCCACAAATCCCAGACAATCTGAACATTTTGGTTGCCAAAAACAACACTCCGAACGCCTTCTGCCTTGGCGATGGGACTTTCGTGGTGAATATGGGACTTTTTAATGTACTGGACAATGAAGCGCAAGTAGCGAGCGTCCTCAGCCACGAACTTGCCCATTATTTACTGGAACACACGCTGAAATCTTTGGTCAATGAAATCAACGAAGACAAAGACAGCCGCTCCATAATGGAAAATCTGAAAAAAGTATCGGTAAATAAATCCCAAAAAGCCTTTGATATCGTAAAAGATAATCTCTACAAAAAGCGCGAAATCAAACGAAAAAGAGAAGTAGAAGCCGACTCGCTGGGATATGTCCTTTTCCGAAATTCTGACTACGAAAACACCGAATTCTACAACACTCTGAGCAACCTCAGCAAATATGACACGATTTCGCCGCGAGAACTAAAAATAGAAACTTACAAAAAACTCTACAACCTGCCCAACCAGCCCTTCAAAGACAGCTGGATGACAAAGGAAGATTTTGGGAATTATAATTATGACCATTACAAAGTAAAATTAAACAAAGATTCCCTCTCCACGCACCCAGAAATTATCCAAAGAATGGAATTTATCACAAAACAATTTGCTGAACTTAAAAACAAAAAAGAGGCAAAAAAAGGCGATGAAGAATTTACTAAACTCAAAAATACCGCCCGAATGGAAGTCCTGCCAAACCTATGGTATTCCGAACAATATGGGCGAGGAATATACGCTGCTATGCAGTTTTTACAGGACAAAGAAGAGGAAAACTACTATTATGAATGGCTTGGGAAATTATTTGAGCAAATCTACACTGCACGAAAAAATTACAACCTAAACCGCTATCTGGACAGAATAGAGCCCAAAGAACAGAGCGAAAGCTATCAGCAGTTTTTGAGTTTTATGTGGAATCTAAATTTAGCAGAAATCAAGAATATCGCAGACTACTATAATAAAAAAGGAGCTTCTTAGAAGCCCCTTTTTTGTTAAAAATTTAATCTCTCTAAACGGATTTTATTGAATTTTTCTTTTTCATTGTATTCACGGAGGAGAATATAACCCTCTTTCCCGATGTAAGGCACTACAAAATAATTGTCTTTCTCGGAGATTTTCACATTTTCTTGATTGAATTTACCATCGATAAGCGTATTGATGTACAAATTCCAGTTCTTTTCCTTCGTTTCTTTATCTTTTTTAAAGTCTCTGAAGAAAAACGCCACATCTTTGCCGCCGTTTAGATATTGAGAGAAAAGATAATCGGCATTTATGCTCCATTTGGTTTTATCTTTTTCAAAAACTCGCACTTCTTTCAGCTTAAAATCTTTATCTGTAAAGGCATACACCATATCTTTCGTCGCTGGTGCTACATACTGCTGTGCAGGTCTCCATTTTTCAAACAAAATCCCTACACTGCCGTCTTTTAGGAAGAAGAAATCTCTCTCCAAAAGATAATATCCCATTCCGACATGGCTGAATTTATTGATTTTTTGTATAAATGGCTTAAAGTCTATGAAATAGATATTTTTAACATCCACTCCAAAGTTTCGTTTATCTAAAACGAGTCTTGTCAATCCCACAGACAATAACGCTTTTTCCTTTTCATAAAACCTTCCAGAGATGATTATTTTATCATCAAATGTTTTATCATTATCCACCAATCTTCCGCTGGAATATAGAGAAGTAATTTCATCCATAGTCTGTTCATTCAAGCCTGTAATCGGTGTTTTGGCTTTTATACTTCCTGTCTTGATGTCCAGCACTTGGAAGAAATAAGAAAATTCCTTTTTATTCTTTACTTTTAGAATAGTGTAGATGTGTTTATCATCTTTTTCAATGATTCTGATGGCTTCATACTTTCTTTCAGTTCCATCCGTATTGTATTTGTATTCCCAAAGCAATTTTTTATTGTCATCATATCTTTTTAGACTGTGATTTTTGCTGTAGGTTTCGTAGTCATCATATTCTGTAACGATGAAACCTCCTTCCTTTATTTCATAAACATGGGAAATGTAGAGAAATCCATTTTTTCTTCTCTCTTTTCTTTCCTCTTTCCTTTGGCTTCGTACATTTTCTGGCTCTGTTACTTCCTTGAAAGCATTGTTTTCGTATTCATAATATACTTTGGGCTTTATGGAGTTGTTTTTTAAATTAACCTCCATTGTGCGGGGATAGAAGAAATCCCTGTCTCTTACCACCTCATAATCAGCAGTAGGATAAAGAACCAAATTCCCTCTAAAATCTATCGCTCCAAAATAATTTTTCGCTGTGATGTCTCCATCAAATTCTTTATTGGCAACAGGATTTAGGTTTTTATCCAAAAAGACATACTCAAATTTCCTCGTTCTGTCGCCAGACCTTCCATAGCCGTAGATCGCCACATATCCGTAGAGATTTTCATCTTGGTCAAATAACGCATTGATTCCCAGATAATCTCCTTTGGCTAAAGCGTACAAATCCCGCGTCTGTGAAAAAGCAGTAAAAGTACTGCACAAAATCAAAAGTGTAAATAAGATTTTTCGCATAATTTTTTTTCTTGCGAATGTACATAATTTCCACCAAAAAGTAAAGATGAGTTTTATCAATAAAAAAGACTGCCCAAGAAGGCAGCCTTTCCGTTTTAAAAAAATGAGTGTTATTGTTTCTTAGGTGGGTAATTTTTCAATATTTCAGCAATGATTTCTGGAATTTGCTTTTGTTTTGACTTCGGCGAATCTACATTGATTCCGCTTCCTTTTCCCTGCCATACGAGTTTCCCTGTCTTGGCATCTACAAAGTCAAAAGTCAGGCTCCCTTGGTTGTATTGGTATTGTTGGGTGTAAATATTATTTAGCCCCAGTCCCATGCCCCAATAGCCCCAGCCGCCGATGTATACGCTTGGTGAGGTGTAGTAATTATCGGTTATGGTTTTGTGGCTTGCTTTTATTTTGATTATCAAATCTGAAGTTTCGGCTTGGTTTAATCCTTTTGCTGCAAGTTGTTTTTTCAGTTCATTGGTAACTCTCTTTTCGTCTAAATCATTCAGATTGAGGTCGTTTGTTTGTAGTGAATAGGTTTTGTATTGAGAGAAATTAATACTTTCATCAAAATCTGAAACTACTTTGAAAGGACTGCAGGACATAATAAACAGAGCCACTCCTGCCAACCAAGATAAGTGTTTTGCGTTATTCATAATTTTATGTTTTAGTGATTAAAAATTTATCCTTAGTTTTGTTCTATGATAATAGTGTGCCAAAGTCTCCTCAAAAATACAAAAATTTTAGGAATAACTTTATATCCTTTTATTTTTCTTCGAGAAAAAAGGCTTAAAAATGATAAAATATTGATAAATCATGAGAGAATCCATCTCCAGCAGCAGGCAGAACTTCTGGTGGTGTTTTTTTATTTGTGGTATGTTTTGGAGTTTTTTTGCTGGTATATTTCTTGTCAAGACTGGGACACGGCTTATCGGAAAATCTCTTTTGAAAAAGAGGCTTATGATAGAGAAAACAACCTTGAATATTTAAAAAACAGAAAATTGTGGTCTTTTTTGAGATATTTTAACAAATGATAAATCCATATTACGCACTTGCACAGAACTTTATATTTCTTTCGCCTACGATTTACAAAACTCGGTTTTACAAAAAATATATTCGGCTCAGCCGGCAGAATGTTTTTGAGCGGGAAGTAGAGCCGGAAATCCTTTGGCTGAAGGAATTTCTTAATCAAAAATCAGTATTTATAGATGTAGGAGCTGGGACTGGAGATTATGTTTATTTTTTGGATTATTTACTTTTTCCAGAAAATATCCATGCTTTTGAACCGAATAAAAAGCATTATAAACGCCTGAAAAGGCTCTTCCCGAAATCGGATATTCTTCCTTTTGCTTTGGCTGATGAATCCAAGGCTGCAACGCTCAATATTCCCGTGACAGGCAATGAAGAACACCCTGAAAATGGAACTCTGCGCTCTATTTCGGAAAGTGAAGGACTCAAAGTAAAAACCCAGAAAACAGAGATCACAACTCTTGATGAATGGACGGAGAAGAAAGAACTGGAAAAATTAGATTTTATCAAAATAGATGTCGCAGGGCAGGAGCTTGATGTTTTAAAAGGCGCAGAAAAGTTAATAGAAAAATTCAGGCCGACACTGATGGTTAAAATAGAGCAGGAATTTCATGAAGAGAATATTTGGGATATCATTACCCAAATTGCTGAACTGGGCTACGCTCCGCACTATCTGGATAGAGACAGCTTCACGCTGAAACCATTTTCGGAAGAGTTTATCAATTCACAAAATGCTATCTTTGCAAAAGATGATAAATACCATATCAAAAACATCATTTTTTTAAGCCGTTAGAGATGAGTATAATAGCAAGGCAGGGGTTTAAATATTCCATCATCGGGTATCTTGGTTTTTTGCTGGGGTCGTTTTCTACATTCTTTGTATTTCCTTATGACTTAGAGTTTTATGGGAAACTCAGATTTGTATTTCCGATGGCAGAGATGCTGGTGCCGGTGGTAGTTTTCGGGATTTCATTTTCTAATGTAAAGTTTTTCACTCAGGCGCAGCGCGATGGGAAGCACCAGAATATGCTGTCCCTGTCTCTGCTGGCAGTTTTGGTGAATTTCACTCTGTTTGCTCTGCTTTATTTTTCGGTATTTCAGTTGTTCCCGAATTGGAAAAACAGTGAGAGCTGGCAGGCTAAACAGCTTATTCTTCCGCTGATTTTAGTCTTATCCGTTTCGGCGGTGCTGAATAAATACATTTCTAATTACAAACGCATAGTCATTCCCAATATTTTTGAAAATATTTTTCCAAAATTGGCCAACATAGGTGCGTTTTGTTTGTTTTTCTTTTTGGGCTTCTCGGAGGAGACGGCTTTTGTTTTCTTTTTCTGTGTTTTCTTGGGTTCTATGCTGGGTTATTTCTTTTATAATAATAAATTAGAGCCGTTTCGTTTTGATTTTAATTTGGATTATTTCAAAAAAGATAATTTATGGCTCAGGTTTTTAGTCTATAGTTTTTTCGGTTTCTTGGGGAATATCGGCAGTTTCCTTGCCCTGAAAATCGCCAATGTAATGATAGGCGAATACATCAGCTTTGAGCAGAACGGCTTGTATAGTAATATTTATTCCATAGCCGCGCTGATAATGGTCCCGCAGATGGGGCTTTACAATATCTCTGCTCCCATTATCAACCGGCATTTGGCGGATAATACTTTAGAGGAGCTGGACAGTTTTCATAAGAAAACTTCGCTCAGCCTTTTCTTTCTGGGTTTGGTTCTGTTTTCTTGTATTGTCGTAGGTTTTCCTTTCCTTGCTGGTTTTATGAAGAATGGCGAGATGCTGAAACAATCCCAGTTTATTCTCTGGATTATCGGTTTTGCGATGCTCTTTGATTTGGCTACGGGGTTTAACAGCCACATTATTTCATTGTCAAACCTATATAGGTATAATACTTTCTTTATGCTTATTCTGGCGTGTCTTACCATTGGGCTTAATACTTTGTTCCTGAAATTCACGGACTTCGGTATTCTGGGAATTGCGGTGTCTTATGCGGTTTCTTTGACAACCTTTAACCTGATTAAAATTATCTTTAATTACCACCACTTCAGCGTTTTTCCGCTCTCCGCCAAGATGCTTTTGGCGCTGCTGGTCTGTTTTCTTGCTGTGTTTTCGGCGGTATTGCTGCCAGAATTCAAAACCAACCTGCTGAACCTGATTTATAAACCGGCTTGGGTGCTGCTGGTAGTTTTCAGTGGTAATTATTTCCTGAAAATCTATCCTTTGGACAAATTCCTGAACAAAGGATTTCTAAGCAGCCTCTGGAAAAAGCCTTAAACCGAGTGTAAAATAACCAGCCTTTCCCATTCCTGCCTTTCCAAAGTGAAAACAACAGCCGGAATTTTTCAGAATTGCACTTTCAGGGTATCTGAGATAGCAAACTACAGGGTGTAGCTGGCATTTTTTGTTAAAAAATTAGAAGATACAGGGTGTAGTTTTGACTTTCAGGGTGTCGGGAAGTGCAAAACCCCACCGGGGTCTGGCGTTTTTTTATCCAAAAAATAAAATCCCCGCTGGGGTCTCAGGCATTCAGGGTGTCAGGAAGTGTAAAACTCCACTGGGGTCTGGCATTTTTTAAACCTAAAAATGGCTTTCCCCCATAGGGGAAAGCTATCTCAGTGACATTGAAAATATTATCCCAAAAAAATCCGCATATCCTTTGGGGATTTCAAAATATTTTTCTACCTTGAGCCTACAAATTTTAACACTAAAAAATAAAAATTATGGAAAAAATTGTGAAAATTAAAGACATCAAGTTAAGGAACTTTAACAACGCCGAATACACTCAATTCCTCAGTAATACCGAGCAGCTGCTCCAGACGGCAGGTGCAGGGCATCTGAGAATAGATGCTGGTCTGCTGGCGGAATTTCGGGACAATATCCAAAAGCTTACAGACATCTCGTTTCAGAGCCGTGCCAGCACCGAAACCGAAGAACTTGCCAAGTTAGACAAACAAAGGGACGATTTGGCTGTTTATCTCCTTGCGGCTTTCAGAGTGGAGAGAAAATCGCCCATTATCCCCCGCAGGGAAGCCGCTGCGAAGCTCTACACCATTACCAAAAACTACATCGGTGTGCAGTCTCTGCCGAACCGACAAGAAACGCAGGTGCTGGAAGGCTTGGTAACAGACCTTGAGAAACCCGAAAACCAAATGCTGCTCCTTAACCTGAACCTCGGTGAAGTGCTTTCCCAGCTGAAAAATGCCAATTACGAATACAAAAGACTTACCGCTGGAAGAGCAGACAGCCAGATTCTAAACACCGTAGAAAGCGCGAAAAAAGTGCGAAAGCTGACCGATGAGCAGTACGATGAGCTGATTACAAGGGCTTTCGTGGCAAGTGTGGCATTCCCATCACAGGAAACCAAAGCGTTTGTGGCTTCTATCAACAAACTGATAGATGACACTAGAAAAGCCTACAAACAACGCCTTGCCCATACCAAAAAAACAGAAAAAGAAAATCCTGCCCAGCCGAAATCAAATAATTAGTTTAACTTTGTCCCTCCACCCTCAGGAGGGATATTTCTATCAAATCAAATAAAAAAAAGAAAACAATGCGAAAAAAGAAAAAACATATATCTAAAAAAAACGAACATAAACTAAAAGACATAGGGAGGCTCATCCTGAGATTCCTTAATAAAAACTCATCCAAAATATACAACTACAAACAGATAGCAGACGGCATAGACTACAAAAACCCGCGCCAGAGAGAGCAGGTCATCCAGACCCTGCACAAACTGAGAGCCGAAGACAAGATAAAGGAAACCGAGAAGGGCAAGTATATGATAAACCTCCAAATAAAGGATACCCTGACAGGGACGATAGATTTTGCGCTTAATGGAAATGCCTATGTAAGCGTGGAGGGATTAGACGAAGATATCTTTATCCATCAGAAAAATGTAAAAGATGCTTTGCAGGGCGATAAGGTCTTAATCATCACTTACAACTTCAAAGGGCGAAAGCTGGAAGGCTCTGTATTAGAAGTCTTGGAGAGAGCCAAAGACTCTTTTGTGGGGACATTTGAGTATGTGAAATATAAGGATTTCGGGTTTGTGATTTGTGATAAAAAGGTCATCAATACCGATATTTTCATTCCTAAATCTAAAATCAATGGAGCCAAAGACGGCGATAAAGTAGTCGTGAAAATGCTCCAATGGGATATCAATTCCAAAAACCCAGAAGGGGAAGTCATCAAAGTATTAGGAAAACCAGGCGAACACGAAACGGAAATACATTCCATCCTTGCCGAATATGAACTTCCCTACCATTTCCCTGAGGAAGTAGAGGATTTCGCCAATAAAATCAGCCGAGAAATCACTCCCGAAGAGCTGAAAAAAAGAAGAGACATGCGGGAGGTGCTTACTTTCACCATAGACCCGAAAGATGCCAAGGATTTTGATGATGCACTATCGCTGAAAAAATTAGACAGCGGAAACTGGGAAATAGGTGTACACATTGCCGATGTATCCCACTATGTGCAGCCTGGAACGCTCCTAGATGAGGAAGCATACAGCCGTGCGACTTCCGTTTATCTCGTGGACAGGGTAGTTCCCATGCTCCCAGAGATTCTCAGTAATGACCTCTGTTCGCTAAAGCCAAATGTGGATAGATATGCTTTCTCAGCAGTGTTTGAGATGAATGACAGGGCAGAGATAGTGAAGCAGTGGTTTGGGCGTACAGTCATCCACTCTGATAGAAGATTCTCCTACGAAGAAGCCCAAGAACGAATAGAAACAGGAAAAGGAGATTTGGCAGAGGAAATACTGGTATTAGACCACTTGGCGAAGATTCTCAGAAAAGATAGATTAAAGAAAGGAGCCATCGCCTTTGACCGCAGTGAAGTGAGATTTAATCTTGATGAAAACAATAATCCTATCGGGGTTTATTTTAAAATCAGTAAAGATTCTAACCACCTGATAGAGGAGTTTATGCTGCTGGCAAACAGAAAAGTTTCCGAGTATGTATCTCTTTCCAGAAAGGGCGAACCGACCCACAATACCTTTATTTATCGTATCCACGATGACCCAGACCCAGCAAAACTGGAAGCACTGAGGGATTTCGTGCAGACACTCGGCTACAAAATGAATATTTCCAATTCTCAAAAAATAGCCGAAAGTATGAACAAGCTCCTAAAAGATGTGGCAGGAAAAGGCGAAGAAAACATGGTGGAAACTCTAGCGATGAGAAGTATGAGCAAAGCAGTCTATTCTACCGAGAATATAGGACACTACGGACTAGCATTCCCATATTATTCGCATTTTACTTCGCCTATTCGCCGTTATCCAGACCTTATGGCGCATAGACTGCTCCAGCATTATCTGGATGGTGGAAAATCGCCAAACAGAGAGGAATACGAAGAATACTGCAAACACTGCAGTGATAGGGAAAGACTGGCTGCCAATGCAGAGCGGGACTCCATAAAATACATGCAGGTGAAGTTCATGGAAGACAAAGTAGGGCAGGATTTCATAGGCGTAATCTCGGGTGTGGCAGACTACGGCTTTTGGGTAGAAATCCCTGAAAACGGTGCCGAAGGTATGATAAAACTGAGAGACCTGATGGATGATTCCTACTTCCATGATTCGAAGGCGCATTCTATTGTAGGTACCAAGTCAGGCAAGACCTACCGCCTCGGTGATGAGATAAAAATACAAGTAGTAAAAGCCAACCTCATCCAAAAACAATTAGATTTTAAAATAGTAGAATAACAGCAATAAAAAAACTCCCTTTTTTAGGGAGTTTTTGTGTTATTTATTGTATTCTATCGTGTGATAATAACCATTTTTTTGAAATTGTCCTGTAGTAGAATTTTTCTCAAGATTTTCCTTTTTGATAGGATAGTTATTGGAGTTTACAGTGTGTTCGTATTTTAATTCATTTACAAATCCGCCAGGAGCAGGAGTGGGAACGCCACTTGAATAGTTGGTATTGGTTACTTCCTCCTTTAGGTAAGAAATAATATCAAAAGGAAGCTCATCATCTAATATAAAATCAGAATAAACTAATTTATCAAAGCCTACAATATTTTTCACTATATTATTATAGTTAGCATATTGATAAGTACTGAGCATTTTTTTTTCAAAAGTGAGAACATTTAAAGGAGAATATTCTTTATACTCTGTTTTAGTGGTTAAAGGTCTTTTTTGTGCATCCAAAGTATAATTAATAGTGCTAGTTTTTGTCTCATTTAGCGTTCCGTTTGTAAGATATAATTTATTTATTTTTTGTCCAGTTATATTAGAACCATTCAAATTATATGTGAATTCAATTTCTTCATTTTTAGTAGTATTATCATCATAATAAATTATAAGTTTTTCAGAGATAAGATTACCATTAGAATCATAATTAAACTCATAAAGGTTTCCATCACTTTTAATAGATTTTATTAGGTTTCCATTATAAGTAACATTCCAAATAGTCCCATCATCAATTATTTTTGCCAACTTATTTCCATTATAAGTCATGGTTGCAATCTTCCCATTAGAAGATGTAAATTTAACAGGAAGAATTCCTGTTTCATTGGTTGCAGGTGTCTGAGGCGTTGTAGGATTTGTGTTGTCATTATCCCTGCTGCACGAAATAATCATCGCTCCCACGAGAGCTGAAAATAAAATTTTTTTCATTTTATATTGAATTTAAAATTAATTGAGCAAATATAAGAATAATATCTTTTACACTAAAAAGAGAAAACTCCCTTTTTTAGGGAGTTTTTTTATTATCTGTTGTATTCTATTGTCTGATAATAATTGGTATTTTCATATTGTCCTGTAGCAAGGTCTTTAGTTTTGCGTTGTATTTTTGTAGGATAGTTGTTAGTGTTTAAAGTATATTCTACCCTAGATTCTCCTGTATGGCTATCATTAAAATGAGGACTGCCAGAATGATAAAAAGATCTGTTTATTTCTTTCTTTATATAAGAAATAGGAAGGTGTATGCCACTAACATCTTCACTTCCAATTGCAAAAGATGAATAATTAAGTTTATCCATTCCTTTTATGTTTTCTATTAAACTATGATGATTTGCGTATTGGTAAGTAAAGGTATTATTCTCTTTTAGAGTGATATCTCCTGCCGTGTTTTTTTCTTCAGAAACTTCCACACTTTTTATTGGTCTTTTCTTTGCATCTAATGTGTAAGTGATGGTAGAAGTGGTTATAGAAAATAGAGTTCCATTTGTATAATCATAATTTTTAGATATCTTTTGTGCTGTTACAGTAGAACCATTGACAGTGTATGTTATATCATTTTCTGAAATTTTAATAGTACCATTATAAAATTTTGTTTTTTCAGATATAAGGTTTCCATTAGAATCATAATTAAATACATAAGAACTTTCATTAGGATTATTTATAGAAGTAATTAAATCTCCTGTATAAGTGTAAATTACATCTTTGTTGTCACGAGTAGCTTTTATGAGCTTATTTCCATTATAACTAAAAGTAATAACTTCATCTGCTTTACCAGTTTGAGAATAGGTAAGTTTGGTTGGAAGAATTACTGTTTGGCTGATTGCAGGCGCCTGAGGTGTTGTAGGATTTGAGTTGTCATTATCCCTGCTGCACGAAATAATCATTGCTCCCACGAGAGCTGAAAATAAAATTTTTTTCATTTTTTATTGATTTTAAAATTAATTGGGCAAAGATAA
>ERZ773077.198-NODE-198-length-45128-cov-10.041178_pt1 | contig 45128 bp, 39 predicted proteins | sample MGYA00580612_ERZ773077 | MGnify/ENA primary metagenome ERZ773077 (study PRJEB29015, sample SAMEA2737971) | human oral metagenome | biome: human oral; feature: human-associated habitat; material: dental | place: China | collected 2021 ...
CGCCCTTGGCATGCACGTTCTGCGGGATGGGGTCGGTCTCGGAGTAGTGACCCCAGGCGGTGCAGGTCATGTCGAGGCCGGCGCCGCCCGCGAAGGTGGGAGCGACCTTCTGAGCCTCCTCATACTGGGCCTGCCAGAGGTCCCCATTGGCCTGCGCGGGACGGTCCTGACACATAACCCCCGTATGTACTGCTGTCGTGTTTGAGCTATTCGAGGCCTGCTTGAGGAGCTCGGTGAAACCAGACGCATCGCCCTGGGCGATGGCAGGAGCCAGGGCCGCGGTCAGCTGCGGCCAAGCGCCGATACCCAGATATCCTTCGATGGCATCCTTGAGCTGGGCTCCGGTGATGGTCACGTCGGGGTCGGAGGTTGCCATGGGTGATTCGTTGGCGGAGGCGATCAGGTCGCGGATCTGCTGCACCCCGTCCTCCACATCACCGGTCAGGGGGCAATTGTCACCGGCTTTCCCTTCCAGACAGGCCTGGACATAGCGATGGAGGGCTTTCTCATACCCTTCAGCTGTTTCCACGGTCAGCCTGTGGTTGGTTGAGGTGGAATCCATGGCACCATCGAGCACCAGTCGGCCGGTGTTGTGGGGGAAGAGCTCGGCATAGGTGTAGCCGATTTCGGTGCCGTAGGACATGCCGAGATAGTCCAGGGTTTTCTGTCCGGAGACGGCGCGGAGGACATCGAGGTCTTTTGCCACCGAGACCGTACCCACATGATCCAGCAGACCCGGCTCGGAGTGCGCCTCGCACTGCTCCCGGAACTCGCGGACCTGCGTGAGGTAGTTCGCTGCCCAGGTCTCGAAGAACTCACCCGGCTGCGGCTTATCCGTAGCGGTTAGCTGAGCATTCCCGCAGTCGATGGGAGTGGACGAGCCGACGCCGCGGGGGTCGAAGCCGATCGCGTCGTAGCCGGCCAGCAACTCCTTCGAGGAGTACTGCTCCACCCCCTCAACCAAACTGATGCCGGAGACGCCTGGCCCGCCGGGGTTGATGAACAGCGGTCCGCGGGATTCGCCATCCGCAGCACGTTTCTTCACCGCAATCTGGATCGTTGTGCCGTCCGGGTTGTTGTAATCCATCGGTACCGCCACCATCGCGCAGGAGAACTTGCCCTGCTCCTCGGTCTTCTCCATGCCCCCAGTGTCCCCACACGGATACCACGACACTTCCTGGTTATAGAACGCCTCCAACCCTTTAGGCACCGTCGGATTGCTCCCTGAACCATCCGGAGTAGGAGTAGAGGTGCTGGCGCCGTCCTTCTGCGGTGCGGCATACGCCGGCAGAACCGATATCGCCGGACCCACCAGCAGCGCACCCCCCACCAGCACCGCAGCCAGGGACCGCCTCCGCTGCCTCCTTGAACGAATGAGATCAGTTCTCCTCATAACCATCGATTTCCTTTCTCGTACAGTCCCCGCTTGCCTGGGACTTCCACCATCCCGGAACCAGACGCCCGTATCCACCCTGCTGGCCCCACACCCCAGGTAGGGAAAACCCTCCCTTAAGGGCTGAAATAGGCACCCCTCAGGTGGCTGTCTGTGTTCCCGCAGGCTTCACGCCAGCGCGAGACGACCAGCTAAAGACACCACCTCATGGAAGCGCTCCCAGTCTGGAGATACCCAAGGGACTCAGGATCCTCATCTCCTCACCCTCCGACAGACGTGCTCCCTGTTTCAATCACCTTGGCGGGAAGTCGGGGTAAGAACAGGGACAACCCCCACAGTGACGCCATCGCACCGGCACGGCCATCAACCACATCACTATCAGGGCAGAACCTCCCAGAACCGCACGACTCGACCGCCAGAAGAGACACCCAGCCCACACACTGGCGGCCACCGGCCGTGGCGAAAGCGAGCCAACCCCGTACTCCCGGCTCACACGGGCTGGCGGAGCCGGTCCATCATGGGGCGGCGATCAAACTGGGCAGGCAGCCAGGTAGTAGCCACGGCGAGCACGAGCACCACCGCGACCACCGGCGCGAGCGTGCTCCACGGCAGGGCCGCGAGGAAGACGCGCATCCCTCCCCCGGAGAATACGGCCGACCCGGCGGCGCTCAGGATGGTGGCGATCAGCCCGAACAGGATGCCGGTGATGGCGTAGATGGCGCCCTCCAGGATCGTGGTGGCCATGAGCGTGGAGCGCCGGGCCCCGATAACGCCCAGCAGGGCACCCTCCTGCCGCCGGGTGGAGCCGACCATCGCGATGTTGGCGACGCCTCCCGCACCCGAGATGATGAAGATGGGCACGGCGATGGCCAGGAACCCGCTGACGCCGCCGTCGGCACCGGTGGCCCGGGTCGCCCCCACGATCGCGTAGACCACCCCGGTCATGCCGACGGCGATGCCGAAGGGGACGATCGTCGTCAGGCTCATGGTGGAGCGGTGGCGGGCGTTGGCCCGGGCGGCGAACCAGGCGGGGCTGCGCCCGGGAATGAGGGCGGTCCATGCCGTCAGGAGGGGGCGGATCGTCCAGTTGGGCACGCACAGGGCAGCGATCATCAGCATCAGCACCAGAGCGCCGCCCAGCCCCATCAAGTCGTCGTTCGTGCGCCCGGCCATCTCTGCGGCGGTCTGCGGGTCCGCCCCCTCGGTGCTGGTGAGCTCGCTGGGGTTGACCACTGCGATGATCAGGGTCACGGTCACGCCGAACAGGAACACACCTGCGACGATCCACTGCCAGATGCGGGTCCGGGCAGCGGGTGAGGCGGCCTCGCGCAGGGCCTGCATCTCCGGGGTGGAGGCGGCGCGCCGCGCAGCACCCAGGCCGCCCAGGATGCTGAAGGCGGTGGTGATCGCGATGGTCAGGGGCACGGCGAAGGCCGGCATGACCACGGGCATGTCAGCGGGGTAGACGTGGAACTCGTGCCACGTGAGCAGGTACCAGCCGGTGACCGGCAGGGCCAGGATCCCGCCGATGAGGCCGCCGAGCATGCCGACGGCGCCGATCTGGGCCAGGATGACGCGCCGGATGCGCCGGCTGGGAATGCCGATGATCTTCCATAGGGCGTGGGATCGTGACTGCGCGGTCACCGTCAGCGCCAGGGTCGAGGAGACGATGACGGCGATGGACAGGCCCGCGTAGCTGACCAGGTTGGAGCCCAGGATGCTGGTCATCGAGCTGTACTTCGAGGCGTCGGCCTGGGTGGCGGACCATTGCAGGGCGCTGTACCAGGAGACGATGATGACGTCGATGAAGGCGCCTCCGGTGGTGGTCACCAGCAGCGACCACAGCCACTGGCGGGCGTGGTGGCGCAGGTCCTTCCAGATGAGTGCGGCCATGGGATCGGTCTTCTTTCCTATCTGCGCGTCTTCTTGGGATGAGCGGCCAGTCAGCAGGCGCTGAGGGCCGGCGCCGGGGCCTGGCTCGCGGGCACGTGGCCGGGCGTGCGAGCAGGCATTCGGGCGGAGTGGACCAGCTCGGCGATGTGAGCGGCGTCGCGGGTCTCGGACCAGGCGGCCAGGTGCCCTGAGCTCATGACCGCGACGGCGTCAGCCTGGGCGGCGGCCTCGACGTCGTGGGTGACCATGACGACGGTCGCGCCCTGCTCGGCCAGGCGGCGCAGCCAGTCCAGGACCACCTGCCCGGTGCTCAGGTCGAGGGCGCCGGTGGGTTCGTCGGCGAAGACGATCCTGGGCTGCGAGGCCATCACCCGGGCGATGGCGACCCGCTGACGCTCACCACCGGAGAGCTGGTGGGGTTTGAGCCCGGCGCGGTCGGCCAGTCCGCCGGCTTCCAGCGCGGCTACGATCTGCCCCTTTCCCAGGGGATGCCCGGCCAGGCGGGAGGGCATGGAGACGTTCTCGGCAGCGGTCAGGGAGGCGATGAGGTTGTAGTCCTGGAAGACGAATCCCGCGTTGCGGGAGCGGAAGGCAGCGCGCTTGGCCGGTGTCATGGAAGTGATCGCCGTGCCCAGGAGGCTGACCTGGCCGCCGGTGGGCTCGTCCAGTCCCGCCATGGTGTGCAGCAGCGTCGACTTACCCGATCCCGAGGCCCCCACCACCGCGGTGAAACTGCCCTGCGGCAGGTCGGCATCAACCCCGTCCAGGGCGACCACCTGGGCATCCTTGCGCCCAGGGACGTCGTCTCGTGGTGTTGGTTTCGGAGGGTTTGGGCGGCTGGGCATCCTTGCGCCCAGGGACGTCGTAGATGCGGGTCAGTGCCCGCACCGAGATCGCAGGGCTGCCGGAAGCATCGGGGTGGATGACTTGCTGAGATGCCCGTGAAAACTTCATGGTTTTATGACATCAGCGCGGCCCGCCTGTGTCTGTGGAGCTAACCATCGTCCTCGTTATGGCTATCCCTACCTATGACACTGTGACTCCGTTGACACTGTGACCCCGGCAGGCCCTAGATCGCGTCCAGCCATAAAACAGGCATAAAAGTCGTGTTGTCTCCGCGCGAGCAGGCGGAGACAACACGACTCGATAAGGGACAGACGCCCAGATTCAGCTGGTGCAGGTCAGATTGTCTTGTGGCAGCTGGCCGTCCAGGAGGAAACCGTCGACGGCTGTGGTGAGGCAATACCCAGCATCTTCGTGCCCGTAAGCACCATGGGCGTTGCCCTCCCACGTCAGCAGGTGGCCGGAGTCGAGCTGCTCCGCCAGAGCCTCAGACCAGTGATATGGAGTGGCCGGATCGCCGGTGGCGCCGACCACCAGAATCGGCGGAGCTCCCTCGGCATGAACGTCCTGCGGGATCGGATCAGAAGCGGAGTAATGTCCCCAGGCGGCGCAGGTCATGTCGAAGTTGATTGCCCTGGCGCCGAAGGTCGGAGACAGCTCCTGAGTCTGCTCGTACTGGGCCTTCCACGCTTCCATGTTCCCTTGCGAAGGGCGGTCCTGACACAGAACAGCCAGCAGCGTGGCTGCATTGGAGGGTTTGAACCATCCCATCTGCTTGATAACCTCAGCGAAGCCGGAGGCATCATTCTGGGTGATTGCAGGCGTGAGGGCCGCGGTTAACTGCTGCCAGTACCCAGACTGCAGAAAAGATAGCTGAATGATTTGGGCAAGCTGGGCTCCAGTGACTTTCGCCTCGGGGTCGGAGGTTTTCATCGGTGATGCATCAGCAGAAGCGATCAGGGCACGAATCTGCTGCACCCCCTCCTCAACGTCACCAGCCAAGGGGCAGTCACCAGTCTGGCCGTCCAGACAGGCCTGCACATAGCTGCGGAGCGCCTTCTCGTAACCCTCTATCCCTTCCTGGCCGAATTCCACATGGGAGACAGTGGAGTCCACAGCACCATCGAGCACCATCCGGCCAACATGCTCCGGGAAGAGCTCCGCGTAGGTGTAACCAAGTTCAGTGCCATAAGAGAAGCCAAGATAGTTCAGGGATTTCTCCCCCGATACGGCACGAAGCACATCAAGGTCTTTCGCCACTGAAACCGTATTCACATGATCCAGCAGACCCGGCTCAGAATGTTCCCGGCACTGCTTCTCCAACTTGGATACCTTGCCCATATAGCTCTGAGCCCAGTCCTCGAAAGACTGCCCCTCCCGCGGCTGGCCTAGGCTGATGAGCCATTCGAAGGGAGACTCGGCATCCCCGCAGTCGACGGAAGTGGAGGGGCTGATACCGCGGGGATCGCGGACGCCGCGGGGATCGAATCCAACGACGTCGTACCCAGCCAGCAACTCCTTCGAGTACTTCTTCTCCACACCCTCAACCTGGTGAACCCCGAAACCACCCGGGCCACCGGGATTGATGAACAGTGAACCTTGAGACTCACCATCGGCGGCACGTTTCTTCACCGCGATCTGGATGGTCTCACCGTCGGGCTGGTTGTAGTCCATCGGCACCGTCACCATCGCGCAGGAGAACTTGCCCTGCTCCTCGGTCTTCTCCATACCGCCGGTATCGCTACACGGATACCAGGAGATCTCCTGGCCGTAGAAGGACTCCAACCCCTCCGGCACCACAGGTTGATGGCCTGGATCAGCAGGAGAACCATGCGTGGGCAGGGCCGACGCCACCGGCCCTGCTGCCAACAGCGCACACCCCACCACAGCCGCAGCCACAGACCGCCTTCGTCTTCCCATACGGTTTAGACCTGAACCAGCTTTCGTCATCGTTTCAGCTTTCGTCATCGTTTCCCTTTCTTGCGGTTCCCAGGACCCAGTTGCCTGAGGATGCGACCAGCATCTCGGCACAGGCCTCACCACCGCTACGAACGCAGGACGGAACCTCAATTACGACCTTTGGAGGAACACGCATCGACGAAGGTCCCATACCGTCCGGATGCATACGACGACACATACGACACAGTGTGGCCCCACCGGAGTCCGGCAAGGCCACACCATGGCGTAACTCAGCGACGCTCAAGCTGGCTGGCATCGCTGAACTCACTCGGCTTCCTTCAGGTGGTGCACACGAGGTTGTTCTGTGGCAGCTGGCCGCCCAGGAGGAAGCCGTCGACGGCTGTGGTGATGCACTTGTTGCCGCGGACGTAGGCGATGTGGGCATTACCGTCCCAGGTCAGCAGCTGCGCGGAGTCGAGCTGCTTGGCCAGGGCCTGGGCCCAGTGGTACGGAGTGGCTGGGTCGCCGGCGGTCCCCACCACCAGGATCGGGGCCGCGCCCTTGGCGTGGACGTCCTGCGGGATGGGGTCGGTCTTAGAGTAGTGGCCCCACGCGGCGCAGGTCATGTCGAAGCTGGCGCCGCCTGCGAAGGTGGGAGCAACCTTCTGGGTCTCCTCATATTGTGCCTTCCAGGCATCCATGTTGCCTTGTGCGGGACGGTCCTGACACATGACAGCCGTCCAGGCCGCCATGCTTACACCTGCCGAAGCCTGCTTGACGGCCTCGGCGAAGCCAGAGGCGTCATTCTGACCGATGGCAGGGGCCAGGGCCGCGGTCAGCTGCGGCCAAGCGCCGCCACTCAGGTATCTCCGGATAGCCCCGGTGAGCTGGGCTCCGGTGATCTTCACATCGGGGTCGGAGGTTTTCAGCGGTGATGCGTTGGCGGAGGTAATGAGGTCGCGGATTTGCTGCACCCCGTCCTCGACGCTGCCGGTCAGGGGGCAATTGTCGCCGGCTTTTCCTTCCAGACAGGCCTGGACATAGCGACGGAGGGCTTTCTCATACCCTTCAGCTGTTTCCACGGTCAGTCTGTGGTTGGTTGAGGTGGAGTCCATGGCACCATCGAGGACTAGGCGGCCGGTGTTGTGGGGGAAAAGCTCCGCATAGGTGTAGCCCAGCTCAGTGCCATAGGACATGCCGAGATAATTCAAGGTCTTCTCTCCCGAGACCGCCCGGAGGACGTCAAGGTCCCGCGCCACCAAAGCGGTGCCCACGTGATCCAGCAGACCCGGCTCGGAGTGCTCGCGGCACTGCTTCTCGAACTTGGATACCTCGTCCATATAGCCCTGGGCCCAGTTCTCAAAGGAGCTCTCCTCCTGGGGGTGCTCCGCGCTGGCCTCCTCGGCCGGCTTGGCGTCCTGGCATGTGATGGGGGTGGAGGAGCCGACGCCGCGTGGGTCGAAACCGACCACGTCGTAGCCGGCCAGCAAGTCCTTCGAGAAACTCTTATCCACCGCCTCAACCAAGCTGATGCCGGAGCCACCCGGCCCGCCTGGATTGATAAACAACGAACCCCGGGACTCGCCATCCGCGGCGCGTTTCTTCACAACAACCTGGATGGTCTTGCCGTCCGGGTTGTTGTAATCCATCGGCACCGTCACCGTCGCGCACGAGAACTTACCCTGCTCGTCAGTTTTCTGTATGCCCCCGGAGTCGCCGCACGGATACCATGACACCTCCTGGCTATAAAAAGATTCCAAACCCTTCGGTACTGCCCCTGGCTCATCCGGGGCAGGGGTATTGGTGCCGGATTTCTGGGGCACCGCATAGGCCGGCAGAGCCGACGCCACCGGACCCGCCAGCAGCGCACACCCCACCACCAGCGCAGCCACGGAACGCCGCCTCTGGCCTACCCAAGGGGCTGAACCCGGCCCCACTTTCTCCTTCGTCCTCGCTGTTCTCATACCGCTCCTTTCTTTATCTTTTCTTTATCTGCTTGGGGCCCCTTACCGGACCGTGCAGGTGTATGGGAACCCCCAGCATCCCGCAACCAGGCGCCCGCATCCACCCTGCTAACGGGACAAACAAAGGTAGAGATGACTCACCCCTAAGGGTCGAGCTGAAGCCATATGGGCCACTCACCTTTTGGGAATCGCGATGAACAGCACCAGCCTGGCGAAGACGCCACACGGGATCAGGCACGCCCACAGCCACCAGCGCAACCTGCCGAGACCAGGCTGCCACGAAAGCTTATGCCACCGCGACACCATACGCGCGACTGCCTCCAGAACTGGCCCTATCCCCGGTTTGCTGGCCTTGTTGCCATTTGCTGGCGTCACAGCACAGGCAAACGCGATTAAGGCCAGCAAACGGGCAGGGGATGCCGAATACCCCAGTTCGCCAGATTCCGTGCGGAAACACAGCTAGCCTTCTGGTATGTCATCGCAGACCACGCGGCAGTCCAGACCGGGTCGCCTCACGGCCTCCGCCGGGTCGACGATCGAGGTCAACGGACTGACCAAGGAGTATGGCGGACGGGCTGTCGTGGACGACCTCTCGTTCACAGTCCGTCCTGGTCTCGTCACGGGTTTCCTGGGCCCCAACGGGGCGGGCAAGTCCACGACGATGAAGATGATCCTCGGCCTGGTGCACCCGACCCGCGGCAGCGCCCTGATCGGGGGACGCCCGTTCCGGTCCCTGCCGAACCCGGCGGCCAGCATAGGCGGCCTTCTCGACCCCCACGCTGTGCAAGGTTTCCGCACGGGCGCTGAACACTTGGCCTGGCAGGCCAGGACCGCCGGGATCCCGCTTGAGACGGTGGGACGAAAGCTTGAGCTGGTCGGCCTGTCACAGGCCGCCGACCGCAGGGTGAGCGGCTACTCGCTGGGCATGCGGCAACGGCTCGCGCTCGCCGGGGCACTGCTGGCCGACCCGGGCATCCTCATCTTCGACGAGCCCGTCAATGGCCTCGACACGGAGGGCATCTTGTGGATGCGTGACATGCTGAGGTCACTCGCGGCGCTGGGACGGACGGTGTTCGTCTCAAGCCACCTGATGGACGAGATGCAGCGAACAGCCGACCGGGTGATCATCATCGACAAAGGACGCCTGGTCAGAGACGTCACCCTCGACGAACTGACCGCCCAGGCAGTCGATCACCAGGTGCGAGTCCGCAGCGGCGATGATGATCGTCTGCGAGACGTCCTCGCCGCCGAGTCAGGGCAGGTCCGTCCTCTGCCGGACGGCATGCTCGTGACGGGCCTGGCGGCGGAGAGGATCGGACGCCTCGCCCTAGAGGCGGCCATCCCGCTGATCGAGCTGCACAGCGAGGCGGCGACCCTGGAGGATGCCTTCCTCCAGATCACCCACGCGGCGGACAGAACGGCGGCGGACAGGACGGAGGGCAAGCCATGACGGGGATGCACCGCGCTGGTCTCTCGCCGGCTGCGGCTGGGGAGTTCGCCAAAGCCCGGTCGTGGCGGACGGGACGGGCGCTGCTGGTGGTGGCCTTGCTCGGCGCGGCCCTGGGGAGTGCGATGTTCGTCGCCACCGTGCCACTCACAATGAGCCAATCCCTGACGGCACTCCAGGAGCATCAGCGCGTGGAGGTGTCGCTGATGGGCGTGGACGTGGCCAACATCGTGTGCCTCGTGGCGGCGATCCTGTTCGTGTCGAATGAGAACTCCAGCAATCTCGTCGAGGTCACCGCGAGGCTGACTCCGGTGCGGCACCGGGTGGTCCTGGCGAAGCTGATCGTGGCGGGAGGGCTCTCGTGCGTGATCTCGATTCTCGCGACGCTGCTGGCCTATGGCGCCGGCATGGTCACCCTCACCGCTGCCGGGGCGCCGCTGCCAGCTTTCAACGGCGGCACGCTGCAGGCCCTGCTGGGAACCATGCTCATGATTCCGGCCCACACGGTCCTGGCTGTCGCCATGGCCTACCTGACCCGGAGCGGCCTAGTGGCCTTCCTGGGGGTCTTCGCCGTCATGTGCCTGTCCACCCTCAGCTCGATCCTGCCCAGCGCGCTCGACCGAGCCGCGCAGTGGCTGCTCCTCACCCCCGCGCTGCACACGATCTCGGGCATCGCCACCCCAGGCGGGAAAGAGTTCACCCACCCCGTCGCGGCGGCGGGCGTTGTGCTGGCCTGGATGGTCGTCCCCGTGCTGCTGGCGATCTCGGCCTTCCGGTCCCGTGATCTCTAAACCGCTGGCCTTATCGCGGTTTGCTGGCCTCACAGCACAGGCAAACGCGATTAAGGCCAGCGAACGCGGATTAAGGCCAGCAAACCGGCAGGTTAGGAGTCGAGCAGACGGGCATCGTGGACCAGGATCGCGACCTGGGTGCGGTTGGTGCAGCCGAGTTTGGTCAGGACCCTGGTTAGCGTGGCTTTCACCGTCGCCAGCGAGTGGTAGAGCTTCGTCGCGATCTCCGCGTTGCTCAGGCCCCGGCCGACCTCGACGGCGACCTCCAGCTCACGCTTGCTGAGGACCTCCAGGTCGGTCCGGGCGCGCTGGGTGCGGTCGTCGACGCCCGCTGACGTCGCGGCCGCGATCACCGCCCCGATCACCGACGGCGACAGCGACCGCTCCCCCTCGGCGGCGCGGTGGATGGCGCGGATCATCTCTTCCGGCGACGTGTCCTTCAGCAGGAAACCGTGGGCCCCGGCGCGCAGCGCCTCCAGGACCAGCTCGTCGGCGTCGAAGGTGGTGAGCATCACGACCTTGGGTGGTTCGGGCTGCGCCAGGACCTGCCGGGTGGCGGTGATCCCGTCAACCTGCGGCATGCGGATGTCCATCAGCACCACGTCGGGGATGTGCTCGGCGACCAGCGCGACGGCGTCGGAACCGTCGGCGCCCTCCCCCACCACCTCGATGCCGGAGTCCGCTTTGCTGAGCAACAGCTTGAGCCCGGCCCTGACCAGGGCATCATCGTCGACCACCAGCACGCGCCGGTTCACCACGGCAACCACACCTCCACCACGAAATCGCCTCCCTTGGGCCCCGCGCTCATCCTGCCACCCAGCAGCTCTGCCCGCTCCTCCAGGCCGACCAAACCCAGTCCGGAGCCCGGGGAGTCCACCGTGATGAGGCTGAGCTGGTTGGCCACCCGGATGTTCAGGCCATCCTGCGGCGATCCTGCGATGGCGAGCTGCACCACAGCCCCCGGCGCGTGGCGGGCCGCGTTGGTCAGGCACTCCTGGACGATCCGGTAGGCGTGCCGGCTCAGCACGTCGTGGGGTTCGCTGTCGATCCGCACGTCGGCTTCGATCTGGCGTCCCACCACTCGATGCTCGGCGAGCAGGGCGTCAAGCCCGGCCAAGGTCGGCTGCGGGCGCGCTGGTGCGCCCTCGGCGTCGATCTGGCGCAGCCGTCCGAGGATGGTGCGCAGTTCCTCAAGGGCCTGGGTCGCGCTCTGCTGGATGGTGCCGACGACGGGCCGGGTTTCCTCGACCCCCAGGTCGTCGCGGTAGGCCAGCGCCCCGGCATGCATGGCGATGAGGGAGATCTTGTGGGCGAGCACATCGTGCATCTCCCGGGCCAGCTCGGCGCGCTCCTCGGCGCGCGCGGTCTGGGCCAGCAGCTCACGTTCGCGTTCCAGCGCCGCGATCCGCTCCATCTTCGCCTCCTGCCTGGTCCCCAGGAAACTGCCGAGCGTCGCGATGAGCATCACCACAAGCGCTGCGGCCAGGGGCGTCAGAGTTGTGAACAGCTGAGCCCATTCCCGAATGTTGGAGGACACATCGTCGGGGACGGCGATTCCAGGCTGGTCCCGCCCCTGTCCGAGGCCGGCATACAAGGGGTTCAGGATCAAGGCCGCATACATCGCAACCCCGCCGAGCAATGTCAGGCGGATCTTCCGTCGCTTGCATAGGTGCAGATAGGCCCAGACCGTGCAGGGTATGAGGAGCTCAAAGAAGGGAACGGACAAGGCGCTGAGCGCCAGGCTGAGTGCCAGGGGATGCCGGTGCCTCAGCCGCATCGCGAGCAATGCCGCCGATCCAACCGCCAGCTGCAGGACCGTTCCCCAGGCTCCCAGGCGGTCCAACAGGAAGTTCTTGTCCGCGGTGGAGAGGTTCATAATCATGAAGAGCCCGACCACCAGGTAGGGCCAGTTCGCCCTGAGATTGAGTTTCCGCACGTCCACGACCCTAGACCGCCCCCGGCGGCGTCCCGGCAGCTCCTTCGGCTAAGCGAACGCATCTTTCGGCTAGGAAACCTCATACCTTCACCCCTGGCAGCAAACCAGCTGGCTCCAGTGGCATGGAGCCATGATCACCTTCCAGAACCTGACTAAGAGCTACGGCACCTTCACCGCAGTCGACGGCATCAGCTTTGACGTCGCCCCCGGAACCATCAGTGGCTTCCTCGGCCCCAACGGGGCGGGCAAGTCCACCAGCATGCGCTGCCTCGTCGGCCTGGCCGTGCCCACGAGCGGCGCAGCCACCATCAACGGAAAGCCGTACCACGCGTTGAAGAACCCGGCCTTCGAGGTCGGCACGATGCTCGACGCCTCCGCCCAGCACCCCGGCCGCACCGGATATGAGACCCTCGCCCTAGGAGCCACCGTCCTCGGCCTACCCAAAACCAGAGTCAACGAGGTCCTACACATGGTCGGCCTCACCGAGAAGGAATCCAAACGCCGCCTCAAAGCCTACTCCCTAGGCATGCGGCAGCGCCTGGGGATCGCACACGCGCTGCTCGGGTCGCCGTCGGTCCTGATCCTCGACGAGCCGGCCAACGGACTCGACCCCGCCGGCATCCGCTGGATGCGACGCCTGCTGCGGGAGTTCGCCGACCACGGCGGCACCGTGCTTCTCAGCTCTCACCTGCTACACGAGGTCCAGCAGATCGCCGACGAGATCGTGATGATCGGCCAGGGACGCATCGTCGCCTCCGGCACCCAGGAAGAGCTGCTGAAAACCACCGACGATCTTGAGGAGCTGTTCCTCGACCTCACCGAATCCACCTCCCGCGAAGGAGCCCTGTCATGACCGCCGCCGCAACACCCCTGCTGACCGGATCCCGCTCAGCCATCGCTCCTATCAGCTTCAGCCGGGTCTTGGCCTATGAGTTCCGCAAGTCAGTGTCGACCAGAGCGAGCCGCTGGACCCTCGCAACGGCCATCGCCGGAACCATAGCAACAGCAGCCATTCTCTATCTCTCTCTTCTGCTGAAAGATTTCGATACCACACAGCACTTCACCTGGATACAGCTGGCACATCCCACCACCGATTCCTTCCCGGGCATCGCCGATATCTCCACAATTCTGCTCAGCCTTTTCCTGATCCTGATGGTCACCACCGACTGGACCAACCGCAGCATCATGACGACATACACGCTGACGCCCCGCCGCGGCTGGGTGCTGTCAGCTCAGCTCATCGTCGCTCTGACCTACATCGCGGCCTTCTGGGCATTGTGCCTCGGCCTGGCGGCACTTGTCGCAGGCCTCCTCTCCCCAAGCCAGAACGTGGACATCAGCTGGTCGACGACGGCCTGGGACGTACTCGGGGTGCTGCTGGCGAACGTGGGATACCCCCTTTCGGGGTTCCTGCTGGGCATAGCCATCATGAATACCCCAGCGGTCGTCGTCGCATGGGTGGTGCTTGACTGGCTCGCGAACATGTTGCTGTTACTGCTCAAGGACGCGGGCCAGTGGTTCCACCTGAATACCGCCCTGGGGACCGCGGTCGCAGACCCGAATACAGCCACCAACTGGGCCCATGTCGCAACATCGGCGGTACTGTGGCTCGGCGTCCCCGCAGTCATCGGCATCTGGCGCTCACTGCACCGCGAGGCCAACTGACCAGAAACATCACCGAACCCAAAGACCTACGGTCCGGTAAGTAGCAATACATGGCTGGTCTGCCTGCCAAGATCTGCTACCTACTGGGCCGTAGGTCTTCTCAGTTCACAACCCTAGATCTCTGGCTGCTACATCTTTCGGCTAGGAAACCACAGACCTTTACCCCTGGCAGCAACCCAGCCGACTCCAGTGACATAAAACCATGATCACTTTCCAGAACCTGACCACGAGCCACGGCTCCCTCACCGAGGTGGACGACGCATGACCGCCGCCGCGACACCACCGCTGACGGACCCCGCTCAGCCATCCCGCCTCTGAGATTCAGCAGGGTCCTGGCCTGCGAGTTCCGCAAATCAGTGTCCATCAGGGCGAACCGCTGGTTCCTCGCGCTGCTCGCCGTCGCCGCCATAGCAGCGGCAACCGGTTTCTATGTCTATTTCATGCTGACGACGTCCGGCGCCGCACCCCTCACCTGGGCGCAGCTGGGAAGAGTCATCGTCGATCCTCTCATGACGCTGCTCGGCTGCTTCCTGGTCACGTTGACCACCAGCGAGTGGACCAACCGCAGCATCATGACGACATTCACGCTGACGCCCCGGCGCGGCTGGGTGCTGTCCGCTCAGCTCATCGTCGCCCTGACCTACGCGCTGGCCCTCTGGGCATTGTGCCTCGGCCTGGGGACGCTCGTCGCAGGCCTGCTTTCCCCACGTGAAAACGTGGACATCAGCTGGTCGGTGACGGCCTGGGACGTGGTCGGGCCACTGCTGTCGAACCTGGGATTGGCCATCTCGGCCTTCCTGCTGGGCATCGCCGTCATGAACGGCTCAGCGGCCATCATCATGTGGATGATGGTCCCGGCTTCCCTGAACACATTGCTGAACTTCAACGGCATCATCTCCGACATAGCCCAGTGGCTCAACCTGAAGGTCGCCTTGAATGCCGCCATCGCAGACCCTGGCACAGCAGTCAACTGGGGCCGAACCGCGACATCGGCGGTGCTGTGGCTCGCCGTCCCCGCAGCCATCGGCATCTGGCGCACGCTGCACCGCGAAGCCGCCTGATCCACACGTCAAAGCCGCCGTGGCAGCGAACTTCAGACGCCGCCATGGCGGTTTGCTCTGCATTCAAGAAATGTAACCCCATACCAGGGTAGGGTGCAGACAACGCGAGGAAGGGGCAGACCATGGTCTTGAAGAGTGACCACACCACCTCGGCTGAGGCCGAGGAGCACGTGGCCTTCACCGACGCCGCCCTGGCGTTGGCGGGGCACTCGGTCGCCGATCCTGTGCTGCGTGACCTGATGACCCGGGTCGCAAAAGGTGAGGTGAGCGCCGACGAAGCTGTGGTGACGATGAGATGTCGCGTGCAGGGCTGACGTCGGAGACCGTGTTCCACACCTGGGATGACTACTACATCCCAGGCACCAGCGTGCTGCGCAACAAGTTCACGACCCCGGAGAAGCCATACGGCGAGACCGACCGCAGCGTGCTGCGGATATTGGAGACGGCCGCCACCGCCTTCCGCCTGACCGAGATGGCGAGGCGCCCCATCCTCAGCCGCTTCGACTACGACCACATGAAGGCCATCCATCGCTACATCTTCCAGGACGTCTACGAGTGGGCGGGGAAGGAGCGCGTCGGACCGACCGGCGGATTCATGACCAAGAGCGGACACGCCTACTACGACGCCGGCCCCCATCTGAGCCTCGCAGCCAATGCGGAATACGAACGCCTGGCCAGCAAGAACCTGCTGCGAGGCCTGGAGCTCCAGGAGTTCGTCGAGGAGCTCGCGGAAAGCTGGAGCACCCTCAACCTCATCCACAGTTTCCGGGAGGGCAACACCCGCTCCCAGCTCGTCTTCTTCACACGGCTGGCAAATCAGGCCGGCTACTGGATCGACACATCCAAGTTCACCCTGACCTCACCGCTGCGCGACGAGTTCGTCCAGGCCCGTTTCCACAGCCAGGACACGGGCGACATCGACCCGCTGGTGGCAGTCCTGCGGCGGGTCGTGAAACCCACGTCCCGATAAGCCTGTCAATCCGCGAAACGGCAGGCGACCTCCGGGATCCGTCGGTCCAGCCAGGCGCGATGGTTGGGTAGTCTGTCCAGCATCTCCGACATCTCAGGCCATGCATCACCCAATCTGCCCGCCACCTCCGCAACAGTTCGCATGGTGTTCTCAGCTGATGCGCCGATCCTGCGTGCCAGCAGCGTGAATGACTGCGGTGACACCTCGTCGAAACGCTTGGATCGTCCCAGCTTGAGACCGAGATCCTCAGATCCATCCATGCGATAGGGGGCCGTGGACACCAGGTCGTAGGCGGGTGAGATCACGGGACGTCGGGGATTGCGGTAGATGAGGGAGGTGTTCTTCAGGTGCATGTCGCCATTGCCGATGGCGAAGCTGAAAAACAGCCTCCGCACGAACTCCAGATAGGAGGCCTCATCCCGGCGGCGATACACGAGCGCAGCCGCGGTCTCGAATGAGCCGTCATACTTCCTATCCGGGTAGAAACCCCGCACCTGGGCGAGGTCCTCGATATGGATTCGGCTGTTGCCCTCCCGGTCGAAGCGCCTGATCGCATACGCCCATTCCTGCTCTTTGGGCCAAGCCATCCCCGGCAGTTTGGGCAGCTCATCGCGATGCCACATCTTTATCTCCGGGACGTCGATGCCACACCGCTGAGCGAGAGTCATCATCGCGAACTCGTTGACGGGCACCTCCGGGTAGACCGCGTCGGGCATCTTGACGATCCAGTCACCCTCCTGATCGCCCGCGGGCAGCGTCAGCCGGTCACCGGATTGGAGCAGGGAGAATTTGAGCGCGACGCCGGCCAGGCTGAATCGCAGCACATCCCCGTCGTGACGTCGTGGAGCGGGGAACTGCACCTGTTCTGGCCGCCAGGTGGGATCGGCCTCGCCCTCAACAGGTTCGACGATCACCGCCCCAGGAAGTCCGAGCCCGAGCCTGGCCAGGAGCCGCATCTCCCGCTGCTCATTGATGCCCGCATCCAGGGCAACCCACTGCCTTAGTCTGCCCTCGGGAAGCAGATTGGAGAACCAGGGTGGCAGCCGCAGGGCCGCCGCCACCCGCTCCTTCGGGTTGTCCTCGAAACGCAGCCCGAGCATGGGGCGGTCGGGGTCCTCCCAGTAGCCCTGCTGCCATTCCAGCCAGGTGTAGTCTCCGCGGGCATGCAGATGTGCCACGGTCTTTCCGCCAAGCAGGACCCGGAATGCCTCGATCACCATGCCTCATCCTGCGGGGGGGCATCCTCATCGTCGAAGTCGAAGGCGTCCAGGGGCGCGGAGTCATCGAGCCCCTGCCCCGTACGCTCCCGTAGGAAGTTGTCGATATATTCCTGCAGGGCATGCTCACGTTCACGGACCACATCATCCGGGTTTTTCCCTAAGCCAAGCAGATGCGATTCACGGACCGCATCACTCCAGGTTGCGGGATCCCTCACGCTGGTCAGCGGGATCCCTGGCATGATGACTCGATTTCCCAGCGAGTTGCGGACATCATCAGACAGATCGGATCGGGGAAAGACCTCCGGGGACGCGGATTTCGGTGTGGATTGCGCTTCAATCTCAAGAGAGAGGTCATCGTATCCGAACGGCTCCCCCGTGTCCGGAGACAAGGGGCGACGATGCCAGAGGGCGCATAACATGATTCGGCCAGACGCACGATTGGCGCGAAAATCATGTGCATGGACCCTCTTCCCTGAAACCTGTGGCAGCGCATTGAGAAGACGTTGCACAGAATCATCCTCTTCATCGCGGCGGATGCACGCCGTCAGGGTCCGAACCGCACCAGTGGTGCTTCCCGCCATCATTCCAGGCCCAGACAGCGCCATTCTCCAGTACCAGCGTCTCAGCAGATCCAGATTGCGCGGCACTGGCTGGGGGAAAAGCCCGAAGAAACGTGTCAACACCACCAGCAGGGGTCGGTAGGCCAGGAACGTGAAATGAGGAATCCCGGCATTGTCGCGCAGAAAATCGATGGCCGCCTCCAGGGCATCCAGTAGCCTGTGATGGGCCTGTTCCTGATCCTCTCCGGGGAATTCGAGGCCCTCCCCACGATCATCGTGAAATTCACGGTGGATATCCCGGTAGGGATTTGTGGCCCGTCGCGCCAGGAATGCATGCAGAAGGGTGTCCTGGTCGATCTGGCCCCAGCCCAGACGGACACGAATATCGTCCTGGATGGTCTCGAAGGTGGTCGCAGTGGAGTCCCCCTCCCCCGGCGCGAACAAACCCTTGAATGCCTCGGCCCGGGTCAGGCGCTTGCCCGCGTTGTTCATGCGGTCGTAGATCTCACGCAGCACCCCATCGTCCTCGGAGCGCACCTCATAGACCGGCACGTGGAACTCACGCAGCCGCTGGGTGGCGGTGTTGATCTCATCAATCCGATCGGTGTAGCTCGGATGCTCACCGACCCAGCGCAACAGCCTAGGCAGTTCGAAGAGCACTGGAAGCGGGATGACGTGCTCGTCGGAGTCGTTCCGGGTGCGGGCGCGAACCCTCGGGGGCTGTTGCCTGAGGTCGTAGACCAGCGCGAACTCACCATCAAGGCCATGCTCTGGGTCGAAGACATTCAGGAAGATCGTCACCCGCTGCTGCCCGTCCACCACGTAGCGGGCGTCAGTCCGCTCGGGCGCGTCCAGCGTGACCTCGCCCAGCCGGACCGTCTCGGCGGGTGCCCTGCGCTGCCACAGCAGAAGGCTGCCGATGGGAAACCCCCGCAGCACACTGTCGATGAGCGCCACGGCATCCGCCTTCTTCCAGCGCAGACCACGCTGGAAATGCGGCACCCGAACGACCCCCTCGCGCACCATGCCAACCAGCTGGGCCAGTGGATAGGTGCGGGCGGTTGGTTCGGCCAGCAGATCAGCCCGAGGCTGCTCATCCAAAGACATGCTCCTCCTTCACGAGGCACTGCGACCATTCTGGCATGCCCTCAATCCACGGCCCCGCATGCAGCAGGCCCTGGTGGGCAGGCCAGCCATGCGCCGGCACCCACCAAAGCGCGGGTTCGAGCTCAGCCCTCCAATTCCCTCGGCTTGGCCTCCTGCAGCAGCCCCAGCAGCGCGTTCTCCACCACCTCCGGGATCGCCGGGTGAATCCAGTACTGGCCGCGGGCCAGATCCGGGACCGTCTGGCCGAGGCTCATGGCCTGGATCAGCGGCTGGATCAAGGTGGCGGCCTGCGGGCCGATGATGTGCGCGCCCAGCAGATGCCAGGTGCGGGGATCCGCCAGGAGCTTCACGAAATGCCCCTCATCCTCCAAAGCCCAGCCGTAGGCGACATCCGAGTACCTCTGCCGGGTGACGACATAGGGGACGCCCCACTCACGCAGCTGCTCCTCCGTCGCCCCCACCGACGCGATCTGCGGGTCCGTGAACACCGCGTGCGGCACGTAGCGGTGGTCGGTGGCGACCGGCTCGCCATCCTTGACCAGGAGGTTCGCGGCGACGGTGCGAGCCTCCGCATTCGCGACGTGCTTCAGCAGATAGTTCGACGACACGTCGCCCAGCGCCCAGATGTGCGGCTGGCTGGTCCGCTGATGCTTGTCGACGCGAATTTGGCCGTTCGCGCCGACCTCCACCCCGGCAGCCTCCAGGTTCAGGGAGTCCGAGTTGCGCACCCGGCCTGTGGCGACGAGCACCGCGTCCGCCGGATACTCATACTCGACGCCGTTGCGGTCGGTGGTCACCAGCAGCACGTCGCCCTCAGGTCCCGCCTCGACGGCTGAGACCCTCTGGTTGAAGATCAGGTTGACCCGCTTGCCGTGCTCCTCCGCGAAGGTCTGGGAGATCTCCGCGTCCTCGCCGCGCAGGATCACCTCAGAGCGGTTGATCTGCGTCACCCGCGACCCCAGAGCCGCAAAGATGTGCGCGAACTCACAGGCGACGAAACCGCCGCCGAGCACCACCAGGCGGCGGGGCAGCTCCGGCAGCCGCATGATGTCGTCAGAGGTGTGGATGAACTGCTTCAGCTCTTCCGGCACCTCCACGTCGATGGGCCGGGGCCTGGAGCCCGTCGCGATCACGATCTGGTCGGCGCTGATCTGCACGTCGCCGACTTGCAGGGTGTGGGCGTCGATGAAGCTGGCGTGATCCTCGAACAGCGTCACCCCCGGCCCGGTCCGACGCCACTGCTTCCCGCCCTCCGATATGGGGTCGATGCGTCCGAACACCCGGTCGCGGATGGCAGGCCAGTCCACACCCTTCAATTCGAGGCTGACTCCCAACCGCTCCGCGTGGTCGGGAGCCTCCGCGCTCTCCGCCGCCACGACGAACATCTTCGTCGGGATGCACCCCCGGTTCAGGCACGTTCCCCCGAACACGGGATTCGACTCAATGAGCGCGACATCCAGGTCGGCAAACCGCTCGTCAATGATGGAGTTGCCGGATCCTGAGCCGATCACGGCAAGATCAAAATGCTGCATGAGGCCATCTTGTCACGCACAACATAGACTTCGAAGCATGACTGGATGGGCAGTGGTGACGGGAGCCTCTAGCGGATTGGGCGCTGGGTACGCCCGGGGGTTGGCGAGGCAGGGGGCAAACCTGATTCTGGTGGCCCGCAGCACGACGAAGCTGGCGGACCTGGCCGAGGACTTGGCCACACGACACGGTGTGGAGGTCGAGGTGTGGCCCTGCGACCTGACCAACCGCGGCGGCCGCGCCGTCCTCGTCGCCGACCTGGCCACCCGCGATGTCCACACCCTGGTCAACAACGCCGGCTTCGGCACCCTCGGTGACTTCACGGACCTGGCCCCAGAGCGCATCCTCTCCGAGGTTGAGCTGAATGTCGTCGCATTGACTGAGCTGACCCGCACCGTGCTGCCCGGCATGACGGCGCGGGGCCGCGGGGCGATCATCAACATCGCCAGCACGGCCTCGTTCCAGCCGATCCCTGGCTTCGCCACCTACGCCGCGACAAAAGCCTACGTGCTGCGGCTGAGCATCGCGTTGTGGAGTGAGTTGCATCAGACCGATGTGCGGGTGCTGGCGGTGTGTCCCGGCCCCACCGACACCGGCTTCTTCTCGGCAGCCGGCGACGACGCCGTGATGAGCCGACGACGCACCGTCGAGCAGGTCGTCGCCACATCCTTCAGGGCTTTGAGACGGCGCAAACCGTATGTGGTCGACGGGATGCGCAACACCATCATGGCGGAGACCGCCCGCCTGGCGCCTCCTCGCTTCGCCTCAGCCCTGGCGGGTTGGATCGCGACTCACTGAGCCGCCGCTACTGCACCGTGACGGAACGGGTCTCCTGCGCAGGAATCGGGGTGCCGCCCTCACCTGCGTAGGAAGCCTCCACCTGCACCTGGTACGCCCCAGGCTCCAAATCCAGGGAGACAGTCCACGTGTACCAGCCATCCGCATCGGGAACAGTGTTGACCTGCGCGAACTGCGAGCTGAGCAGCGTGTCGTTGGCGTCGGTGACGAGCACCCGCGGCTGGTCGACGCCGGCCTGCACCGTTCCAGAGAAGGTGACGATCCCCGAATCCAGCCGGGCCCCGTTGCTGGGGGTTCGCATCCACAGCTTCGCCATCGCCGCGAGCCCATTGCGGCGATGCTCCCCCTGGAAGGCCGGAGGCGGAGCCTCACCGTTGGCCGTGAACTGGACGGTCATGTCCGGATCACCCAGGATGTCGCTGACCGCGGACACCATCTGGTTGATCGCGGCCGCTGCCTGCTCGGGCATCGGGTCGGCCGGATACGCGCTCGCCGACAGGTCGATGGTCACACGCGAACCATTGCGCCGCACCGAGATCACCCGTCCAGAACCCCAGGCCGATCTGTAGTCGGGATCCAGGGGCGCCAGCACCAGGATCGCATCCACGGCAGCCGTCGCCAGGTCCCGGCTGCCCTCCAGGTCCCGCAGCTCACGGTAGAGCATCCCGTCGTGCCTGCCGACGTAGTACACCGGCACCCCTATCACCTGGGCGGGAAGGGACCTCGACGACGGGAGCGTGGTGGTCACCGACTCGGTGGGGCCGGGCAGCGGATCGGCTCGGGACTCACGGGTGGCGAATACGATGGCGGCACCCACCACCAGGCTGAAGGGAACCAGGAGCGCCATGACCCACAGAGGAACCCCGGCGAAGGGCCGCCGATCCTTCAATTCCCGGAGCTCCGCCTCCAGGGTCTCACGACCCGGCGTGTGGATCAGCCGCGCCGACGACCGCAGTGCCGCCGTCAGCTCCTGGGACAGCGACTCGATGATCCCGGGCAGGCTGACCGGCCCAGGCTCTCCAACGGCACGGCGAAGCGCGTCGAGGGCCTCTTCAAGCCGCTGGTTGCAGCCTCTGACGGTCATGCGCATCACCCCAGCCAGCTCCGGTCCGAAAACCGACAGGTAGTGGGAGACCACCAACAACTCCCCCAGCTGGATCGGCAGCGCCTTCACCGCCTGACAGATCTCCTCTTGTCGGGGATCCGCAACCTCCATCAGCTCCAACGTCCCAGCCGGGCCTCGCACGACACGAGCCTGATGCACCACCTGCTCCGCCAGATATTCGACACGCTCCGACGGATCAACGATCCGGTTCGAGCGTCTCGCCAACCCCAGCAGCGCGGTGCGCAGCATGTGCCCGGACTCGCTCTCCGCACCGAGCATCACAGCCAGACGGTGCATCGTCGGAGCCTGCTCGTCGAACAGGTCCGTCAGCCACACGGAGGGGTCGGACACGCCGGTATCACTCCCCGCCCATGGCGCATGCAGGTCCCATGTTCTTCACGACGTTCCTTCCCATCACAACTGACGAACCCATTGTGCACAATGGATCTGAGGGTTGGATTAAGGATTCACAGGATGCTTTCACAACCCGTCGCTGGGCTCAGGTTCCCACCTGGAAACCCCGCCTGCGCTTGACGGGCAGCAGATCAGCCGCCGGCTCGGCGTAGTCGACTGCTGTGACGTGCCCATCGCGGAAGGTGAACGACGTCACCGACACCAGGGTGCAGCGGCGACGTCTCGGGTCGTGGGCCAGGGGACGCGACTCAGCATCCCTGCGGGCCATCTCAATGGGCAGCTGGTGACTGACGACAAGAGCCTGCCCGCCCTGGCCCGCTGCCGCTGCGGCGTCGATGATCGCTGCACGCATCCGGGCTGCTATGTCGATGTAGGGCTCACCCCAGCTGGGTTTCAAGGGGTTCAGGACATACCGCAGCATCCTCCAGTCCCGCAACGCCCGATTGTCGCTGCCGAAAACCTTGCCTTCGAAGGCATTTGCGGCCTCAATCACCCGATCGTCGATGACGACCTCCAGGCTGGGAAACAGCTCAGCGGTGGGTTGGAGGGTCTCACGGGCCCGCTGCAGCGGAGAGCAGCGCAGATGGGTGAGCGGCGCAGACCGCCAGTGCTCCGCCATGCGGGCCGCCATCCGATGCCCCAGCTCAGACAGCCCGAAACCCGGCAGCCTTCCGTAGAGAACCCCGTCGGGATTGTGAACTTGGCCGTGTCGCATGACGTGGACGACCGTGGGCTCCGTCACGACTGCCTCGGCTTGGCGTCCTTGCGGCGACGGCGGCGACGCTGTGAGGGTTTCGTGTCGGCGAGGCCCTGGGCCAGCCTGTCGGCGCGCCGAGCATCGGCGAAGCAGGCAAGCCCAGCAGCGACCGACTCGAAGGTTGGGGATTCTGCGACGACGTCCACACGCAGACCATGCACCTCGCAGGTGGCGGCGGTCGCGGAGCCGATGGCCGCGATGATGGAGGCGTTGTGGGGTTTGCCCGCGATGCCGATCATGTTGCGCACCGCCGACGACGAGGTGAACACCACGGCATCGAACATCCCCGTCTTGATGCGCTCACGCATCTCCACAGGAGGCGGCGCGGCCCGGACAGTTCGGTAGGCGGTGACCTCCTCGATCTCCCAACCGAGATTGGTCAGGCCTCCCACCATGTCGGCGACGCTGACGTCGGCGGTGGGCACCAGCACACGGGCCATGGGGTCAATCAGCTCGTCATAGGCCGGGAACTCCAAGGCCAGGTCACGGGCGGTATTGCCCTCGCTGGGGGTCAGGTCCGGTCTCACACCGACACGGCTCAACGCCTCCGTCGTGCCGTGCCCGACGGCAGCCAGATGAATGCCGGACAGCGCACGCGAGTCGAGGCCATACTCGGTAAGCCGCTCGACGATCGCACGGACGGCATGCGGCGACGTGAACACCACCCACAGGTACCGGCCGTCGACGATGCCACGCACCGCCTTCTCCATCGCCTGCTCCGTGCGGGGCGGCTCAATGGACATCGTCGCCACCACCTCGGCGGTGGCGCCGTAGCGGCCCAGATGATCAGTCAACTCCGTGACCTCATCCTTGGTGCGGGGCACCAGGACGCTCCAGTTGAACAGCGGCTTCGTCGCAAACCAGTCGATGCGGGAGCGCACGCTGTCTCCCGTGCCGGGCCCGACGACCAGGAATCGCGTTCCACCTTCGGGGCTCGGCCCCAGCTCGGACCAGCGGAGCAGGTTGCTGCGCTGCGATGTGCTGCCGAGCCTCGTCAGCTCCAGCACCTCGGCATCCGGACCGAAGATCCTAGAGCCACGCTCTGCCACCTGCTGCACTGTCTCCTCCGACACCCGCAGCACAACGGTCTCGTCGTCGGGGAAATCACGCTCGCCGGGGACGGTGACGGAGGCGTCGCAGAATGCCATCACCGGGGTCGGAACGACAGCCCCATAGGTGAGCGCGGCATTCCAATAGGTGACCCCTGGGATGACGTGGGTGCGGATGTCCCTGTCGGCCAAGAGCTTGCGCAGGGTCTTGTCGTACCTGCTCTCGCTGAAGAAATCGCCTGCCACCAGCCTGACGACAGCCCGGCCGGCGGCAACGGCCTCCAGCACCTGAGCCACCTCGTCGTCGGCTGCCTCCACCACCTCGCCGATGGGCTCAATGCCGATCGATGTCAGGTGCTCGACCATGTCCAGGGAGTCGACCACCAGCAGATCCGCCATCACCACCTCACGGCTACCCGCGTACGTGATGAGCCCAGGATCCCCGGGGCCGAAGCCCACGAAAGTCACCGTGCCCACAGAAGACTGAGGGAACTCTGCAGCCTCGGATTCGATCACGGACAGCTCCTGGAGGTTCGAGACGCGCCGCCCCAGCGGGCGGAAGCTAACTCACTTGCCGGCGCGACGACGCTGAATGCGGGTGCGCTTCAGCAGCTTGCGATGCTTCTTCTTCGCCATGCGCTTGCGGCGCTTCTTGATGACAGAGCCCACTTCTTGCCTTTCGATACCTGCCACCGCGACTCGGAGGCAGCAACAACCGGGAAACCCCAGCGAGTTCCATATGTTAACTCGCTATGAGGGTAAGGCGCCAGCCGACGAAGTCAGAGCGGCTTTGGCTAGGCCTTTCCTCCCGGTATGAGCCACCTCGCCCTTGGAGGGAGCGCTCAAGCACGGTCCTGGCCGCGGAACCTCTTCACAAACCGATCCCAGCCGTTGGGATGCCGCACCGTCACATTGCCCGTCGCGGCGCCCCGGATGATGAGTCGTGGCTGGTCCTGCTGCGGTCGCGTGGGCACCGATGACCTCACTCCGTAGTTCATATCCCCTTGGATATTGAGCTGCTGCAGATCAGCTCCCCAGCCCTCGGGAACCAGGATCTTGGCATTCATATGCCCCGTCAGCACCACGTCAATGACAGGCACCAGCGGAGTCGCCTCCATGAAGTCAAGGGTCAGGGGGCAGCCCCCGGTGCAGAGGACCTCAATGAAGGGAGGAGCCCTCCAGGCACCATCCTTCGTCGTGCCCTTCCAATCGCCCTTGATCAGCAGCGGCTGCTCCCATGACATCCCAGGCGCATCGGACTCGGCCACCACCTCATCGAACATCGTCGTCAGCTGGGCAGCTGGGAGGAGATCCCCCAGGACACGGTGAAGGTCACCGCGGTTCTTGGCGTTGAGGGCGGCAGGAAGCCTGCCCTCCAGTTCGTCGAAGCTGATCCGCTCGTCGGCTGCGGCCTCCCGCAGCTCCCTAACCGCCTGCTGCCGCTGCCCAGCCGTCACGCGCACGTCGGAGTCGGGCAGGTCCGGTAGGTTCTGACTCATGTCCCTCATTGTGCCGGACGACACACCCACCCGATGAGGACGGCCCTACAGCTCCCTGCTGCGCTGAACACAGGCTTCGACGGCGGCCAGGAGGGCAGCGCGCGTTCCACGTTCCTCAAGAGCCCGCAGCGCCGCCGCGGTGGTGCCGCCCGGGGAGGTCACGCGCTCCCGCAGCTCAGTTGCGCTCATCCCGGACTGCTCCAGCATCGCCCCGGCCCCAGCGATGGTGCCCGCGACGAGGCGGGTGGCGACATCACGGCTCAGCCCCTGATGCACACCGGCCTCGATCATGGCCTCCGCCACCAGGAACAGGTAGGCGGGTCCGGAGCCGGACAGGGCGGTCAGGGCATGCAGTTGCGCCTCGGGGAGGACGACGCCGATCCCGACGGCCTCCATCAGCTCCACGACCTGCTTCGCCTGCTCAGGGGTGGCGCTCGGACCGGGAGCAATGCCGGAGACACCCTTGCCAACGAGCGACGGGGTGTTCGGCATCACCCGCACCACCGGCTGCCCCTCAGGCAGAGCCGCTGCGAGGCGTTCGAGGCTGACCCCAGCGGCAATGGACACGACGAGGCTCTCCGGCCGCAGCGTGGGGGTCAGGTCTGTCAGGACCCCGGCCACCAGGTGGGGTTTGACGGCAACCACCACCACGTCAGCCCCGGCGGCCTCCTCCACAGTGGCGGATGTGACACCGTAGCGTTCCTTGATGTGCGTCAGGCGCTTCTCGTCGCAGTCGACGGCACGCATGTCGGCGGGTGCCCAGCCTGCGGCGACCCACCCCGCGAGCAGCGCCTCACCCATGGCCCCGGTCCCGATGATCGCAAGCATCAGCGCACCAGCAGCTCAGCGATCTGGACGGCGTTCAGCGCGGCCCCTTTGCGGAGGTTGTCGTTGCTGACGAACAGCACCAGGCCGGTGCCGTCGGGGACGCTCTGATCCTGCCGGATGCGCCCGACATAGCTGGGATCCTTTCCGGCCGCCTCCAGCGGGGTGGGGATGTCGGAGAGTTCAACGCCGGGCGCGCTCCCCAGCAGCTCCCGGGCCTCGCCGGGGGTGATGGGTCGTGAGAACCTGGCGTGGATGCTGAGGCTGTGCCCGGAGAACACCGGCACGCGCACGCATGTTCCGGCGACCAGCAGGTCAGGCAGGTGCAGGATCTTGCGCGACTCGTTGCGCAGCTTCTTCTCCTCATCGGTCTCCCCCTCGCCGTCCTCGACGATGGCACCCGCCAGGGGAAGCGCGTTGTGGGCAATGGGTTTGACGTAGGGGCCGAGGTCGCCGACCTGGAGGGCCGCGCCATCATGCGCCAAGGGGCGGGGGTCGTCGATGGCGTTCAGCTGCGTCGCCAGGGCCTCGACGCCCGCGAGGCCCGAGCCGGAGACGGCCTGGAAGGTGGTGACCTGCAGAGCCAGCAGCCCGGCGGCGTCGTGGAGGGGCTTGAGGACCGGCATGGCGGCCATGGTGGTGCAGTTCGGGTTGGAGATGATGCCCAGCTCAGCATGCGCCACGTCCCCCGGATTGACCTCGGAGACGATCAGCGGCACCCGGGAGTCCAGACGCCAGGCCGACGAGTTGTCGATGACGGTGGCCCCCGCCTGGGCGACCTTCTGGGCGTAGGCCTTGGAGGTGGACCCGCCCGCGGAGAACAGGGCGACGTCAAGCCCCGAGAAGTCGGCAGTGGCGATGTCCTCCACCGTGACCTCGTCGTCGCGCCACGGCAGTCGCCTGCCCGCGGACCGCTCGGAGGCGAAAAACCGGATCGCATCCACCGGATAGTCCCGCTCCGCCAGCAGTCTCCGCATGACACCGCCCACCTGACCGGTGGCCCCAAAAACTCCAACTCGCATGGGGGGATTCTAACCGGGTGCAGCCTGGCTGGCCGCTACAGCCAGGACAGGTGCGGCTTGAGGAGGGCGTAGCCGACGAAGGCGAAGATGTCGAGCAGCGAGTGCACGACGACTAGGGGCATCACCCGTTTGGTCCTCAGGAACAGCCACCCCAGCAGCAGGCCCATGATGAGATTCCCAACGAACCCGCCAAAGCCCTGGTACAGGTGATAGGTGCCGCGGATCACGGCGCTGCCGATCAGCACCACGACGACACCGCCACCGGCCTGCCGCCAGCGCGTGAACAGGTATCCCACCATGATGATCTCCTCCAGGAGGCCGTTCATGATGGCCCGCAGGATCAGCACGGGGATCGCCCACCAGGTGGCTGTCAGGTCCGCGGCCGCGATGGCTGTGTTCAGCCCCAGCGCCCGAGCCCCGAAGTACAGGCCGAGGCCCGCGATCCCGATGCCCGCGAACACCGCAGCGCCGACGCCCAGATCGAAGCCGGGCCGCCTGAGGTCGAAGCCCATGGCGCGGAACGGGCCGCCATGGGGCCGCTGAAAGACCCCCAGCAGGTACAGCGCAACCGCCACCGGAACCAGCGGGAACACGAGCCCCACCACCTGATACGCCAGGTCCAGCCAGGGCCGGTCCGGCGTGGTCGACGAATTCATCGTCGTGGTCTGCTGGGCCAGCGGCAGGGGACGGGTGAGCTTCTCGATCAGGGAGAGCACCGAATAGACCGCCGACTTGCCCAGCGACAGCCCCAGCACCAGCAGCATCTCGACGCGCAGGCAGCGCGTGGCCTCCGGGCTGCGCATCTCAGCGTTTGTCCATGACGGCGCGGGTGTAGCTCCACAGAGTCCGGGGGCGGGCCGCGATCCGCGTCGCCAGGTAGCCATACCAGCCGGCTCCGAATGGGATGTAGGTCCGCGACAGCCAGCCCAGGTCGGCCAGCCGTCGCTGTTCAAGGGGGCGGACTCCGAGCAGCAGCTGGAACTCAAAGCTGTCGGCCTCACGTCCCATACGGGCGGCCAGGTCCTGGGCGATCTCAATGATCCTGGGATCGTGGGTAGCCAGCATCGGGTAGGCATCGGACTCCATCAGGATGCGTAGGCAGCGCACCAGCGCCAGGGCCTTCTCATGCTCGGAGGCATGCCCGACCGAGCGACCCACCGGGTAGGAGCCGACGCACAGCCTGACCCTCGCAGCGTCCGCGGCAAGGCGGCGACACTCAGTCTCCACCCGCAGCAAGTTCGCGGGCAGCGTGATACCGAGCGACGGATGGTCCTCACGGACGGCGCGGTAGAGCTGCATGGTGGCGTCATATTCGCCGGGACGCTGCATCTCCAAGGTGACGTGGGAACCTGCCGCGGCGGCCGCCCGGCACAGCTCCCGCAGATTCGCGGTGGCCTCGCTCAGGGAATCCCGCAGACCGATCGATGACGGCTTCACGGACAGCTCCGCGCCGACGGCCCCATCAGCCAGCGAGGTCAGAAGGCTTTCCAGGATGCGGGGCGTGTCGGTCTCGGAGATACGGTCAGACAGGTGAGCAAACCCAACAGCGAGGCCCTTGCCTCGCAGCCCCTCCGCCACGTCGACGGCGTCCACGACCTTCCTTCCAGCGACGTAGCTGCTGGCCATCTCCCACACCGCAGGGGAGTTCGCAGCAGCCCGCGCAGCCCACGAGCCGCGCACCAGCCACCGCACCCAGTCTCCTGACCGGCGCATCGTCAGTCCCTCCCCGCCAGCATCGCCCCCGACTCCGCCTCGCGCCGGGTCCTCTCCAGGGCAGCCCCCAGCAGCCGCACCCGATTCTCCCGGGTCCTCGCACGTCGGGTCGACACCTCCAGCGCGATGTGCCCGGCGTAGCCTCGTCGCCCAAGCTCCCGCACCACACCCCAGGCATCCTGATCACCCTCTCCCGGCATCAGGTGCTCGTCCTTGAAGGAACCGGTGCCGTCGGTCAGGTGGACATGGGTCAGCCGATTGCCCCAGCGATCCAGCAGATCCATGGACCGCATCCTCGCCGTCGAGGCATGGCTGAGATCCAAAGTGAGATGGTCGTAGTCGAGGTCCGTCGGATCCCAGCCCGGCAGGTACGCCGTGAACGATCCTGCGGGGGTGCGCCACGGAAACATGTTCTCGACGGCGAAGGTCACCCCGGAGGTGCGGTTCAGCTCCCGGATGCCGTCTGCGAAGCCCTCCGCGTAGCCCCGCTGCCACCGGAAGGGGGGGTGCACCACCACGACGTCGGCTCCGAATCTGCCCGCGGCCTCGGCAGAGCGGCGCAGCTTCTCCCACGGATCGCTTCCCCAGGCGCCCTGGGTGAGAAGCAGCGTCGGGGCATGCACCGAGCAGACCGGCATCCGGTGGCGGTCACTGAGCATGGCGATCGCCTCTATGTCGAGGCTGAGGGAGTCGACGCCCACCATCAGCTCGACGCCATCGAATCCAAGCTGAGCCGCGACCTCAAAGGCATCGTCCGTCGACTCGGGGAAGACTGAGGTGGTGGAGAGCAGAATCTTCGGCTGGGGCACGCCCCAACCCTACCCGCGGGCCAGCTGAACAGATGACACTCCCGATTGGTTCGCCCACGGGCACACAGGCAGAATGAGGTCATGCACGTCGACCACATGATCTTTGCAAGTGGACCGCATGGCATCAGAGCAGATGCCGAGCGACTGGCGGATGCCCTGGGCGTCGAGTACAAGGAGGGAGGCTTCCACCCGCGCTTCGGCACCAGGAATCACATCATTCCCCTGGCCGATGCCAGATACGTCGAGATCGTGGAGGTCCTGGACCACCCTGCTGCCGAGAAGGCCCCATTCGGGCAGGCTGTCCGGGCCCGCTCCGAGATGGGCGGGGGCTGGCTCGGCTGGGCAATCAGCGTCGACGACATCACCCCGCTGGAGAACCGGCTTGAGCGTCACGCGGTCCCAGGCGGACGCCAGTTTCCCGACGGACGGAAGCTCGAATGGCGTCAGATCGGCGTCAGGGGCCTGATCTCCGATCCCCAGCTGCCGTTCTTCCTGCAATGGGAGTCCGAGCCCTCGGTCCTGCCGAGCGCCCTGACATCCGATGTGGCTTTGACCTCCATTCGCATCTCCGGCTCCTCCGAGCGACTGTCCGAATGGCTGGGACAACCCATCGGCGACGAACTCGACAGCGTGGTCCTGAGCCTGATGGCCCCCAACGGCAACCCCGGCATCACCGAGGTCGTCTTCTCCTCTCCCACCAGGGGGGTCGTCGTCATCTGAGCCGGGGAGGCTGCGGAAGCCGGGGCGACCCTGGCCCTGAGATTTTTGTCAGCCCCTGCTCCTACTATTCCCGGCATGGCGAAACAGGATTCCTTCCACTGCACCGAATGCGGCTGGACCACAGCGCGCTGGGTGGGGCGCTGCGGCGAGTGCCAGGCCTGGGGCACGGTCGTGGAGCGCGGGGCGCCGAAGGCCAGACAGGTGGCGGCCTCCACGCCTCCGAAATCCGCGCAGCGCATCTCCCAGGTGGCCACCGACGACACCCGCCGCAAACGCACCGGTATCGCAGAGCTGGACCGGGTGCTGGGCGACGGCCTGGTGCCGGGTGCCGTCGTCCTGCTCGCCGGTGAGCCTGGAGTCGGCAAGTCGACGCTGCTGATCGACGTCGCAGCGAAATGGGCCGGTACAGGGGAGACCACCCTGTACATCTCCGGGGAGGAGTCGGCCTCCCAGGTGAAGCTGCGCGCATCCCGCACCGGCGCTGTGCACGATGACCTGTACCTGGCGAGCGAGAACGACCTCGAAACCCTCCTCGGGCATGTTGAGGAGGTCTCCCCGTCGCTGTTGATCGTCGACTCCGTCCAGACCATCTCCGTCTCGGGAGCCGACGGAGCCCCAGGCGGGCCAGCGCAGGTTCGGGAGGTGACGGGCGCGCTGGCGCATGTCGCGAAGAGCCGCAACATGGCGGTGCTGATCGTCGGCCACGTCACAAAGGACGGCTCCATCGCGGGCCCGCGAACCATGGAGCATCTCGTCGACGTGGTGCTGACATTCGAGGGGGACCGTCACTCCGGCTTCCGGATGGTGCGAGCCACGAAGAATCGCTTCGGCCCCGCCGATGAGGTGGGCTGCTTCGAGATGAGCGAGACCGGCATCGTCGAGGTCCCCGATCCCTCCGGCCTGTTCACCACAGCCCACACCGCTCCCGTGCCCGGCACCTGCGTGACGGTATCGCTGCAGGGCCGCCGCCCGCTGCTGGCAGAGGTTCAGGCCCTCGTCGCCCCCTCCCCCGGAAACTCCCCGAAACGGGCAACCCACGGTCTGGACTCATCGCGCATCGCCATGGTGCTGGCGGTGCTGGAGCGCAAGGCCCGACTGCCGCTCAGCCAGTTCGACGTTTACGCATCCACCGTCGGCGGGGCGAGGGTCACAGATCCGTCGGCGGATCTCGCCGTGGCGGTCGCCGTAGCCTCCGCCGCACTGGACCGGCAGCACCCCCAACGCCTCCTGGCCCTGGGAGAGGTGGGCCTGGCCGGTGATCTCAGGCGGGTTCCCGGCACGGAGCGTCGCCTCGCGGAGGCGGCTCGTCTCGGCTTCGAGTTGGCGCTGGTGCCCAGCGGGTCGCGTGATGTGACGGTGAAGGTTCCGCGGCTCGGGGGGCTGCGGGTGGTGGAGGTGGACTCCCTGGCCGATGCGCTCGGCATCCTGGACCTGCGCCGGGCTGAGTGACACCCGCCCTGTCGCAAGGGCCGTAGACTAAGACTCCGAGGAGGACCAGGGAAATGAAACGGGAGCGGCTGCGCCAATACCAGCGGCGTCTGGCACCGGGCACGCCCCTACGCGCCGGCCTGGATCGCATACTGCACGGCGGCACTGGCGCTCTCGTGGTGCTGGGCAACAACGCGAAGGTCCAGCAGGTCTCCAGCGGCGGGTTCCAGCTGAACGTGGAGTTCACGCCGCAGGCTCTGCGGGAGCTGGCGAAGATGGACGGCGCCATCATCTTGTCGGGTGATCTCAGCCGCATCGTCGCCGCCGGGGTTCACCTGGTGCCCGCAGGTGATCTGCCGACCGCCGAGACCGGCACCCGGCACCGTTCCGCCGACCGCACGGCCCAGGCCTCGGGAGTTCCCGTGGTGACGGTGTCCGCATCAATGTCCACGATCTCGCTGTTCATGGACGGCCACCGGCACGTGGTGGAGAGCTCCAGCCAGATGATCAGCCGCGCCAACCAGACCCTGGCGACGCTGTCCCAGCTCGTCAGCCGGCTTGACGACGTGCTGCGCCAATTCAACGCCATGGAGGTCGGCGACCAGGTGACCGTCCGGGATCTTGCCCTGGTGGCGCAGCGATTCGAGATGACGCGACGCCTCTCCGGGGAGACCCAGTTCCACATCGACACACTCGGGGTCGAGGGACGGCTCGTGGCATTGCAGCACGCAGAGTTGGTGAGCGGCTTCCAAGGCCTGGCGGAACAGCTGGCGGCGGACTACTCCCACAATCTCCAGGACCCGGAGGCCTTCAGCTTCGAGCAGCTCCGCAACTTCTCAGCTGAGGAGCTGCTCAGCACCACCCTCGTCGCCGAGCACATCGGCTTCGGCTCAAACAGCTATCTGGAAACCCCCATAGTCACCCGAGGGGCCAGGCTGCTGGGTTCCGTCGGGCGTCTTCCAGACAGTCTGGTCACCAAGCTCATCAACCGGTTCTCGCTGCAGGAGCTCTTCGGGGCCTCCGTGGCAGAGCTGCAGGAACTCGAAGGCGTCGGCACGGCTCGCGCGCGGTTGATCCGGGATGCGCTGGTGCGTATCACAGAAGCCGCGTACGCCAGTCCAGAGGCCCTGACGCAAATCTGATTCAAAGCTGGCCCCCAGACCGATACGGTTAGGGGGCCAGGAGGAAATCGCAGGGAGGAAAGGCATGGCCACAAGCACCACTGCGGCCCGCGCCAAGGAGCTCACGAAGTCATACCCCGTGGGGCCAGGCAGGGTCATCGCGATCCGGGAGGTCAGCTTCGACATTGAGAGAGGCAAGTTCACCTCGCTGTTCGGGCCGTCCGGCTCCGGGAAGACGCCTCTAGTCAACTGCCTCTCCGGCCTTGAGCCAGCATCTTCCGGTGAGGCCTGGATCGGCGACCACGAGGTCACCGCGCTGAGCGAGAAGGAGCTGACCCGGCTGAGGCGGCACAGCGTTGGGGTCGCATTCCGCTATCCCATTTTGGTCCCCACCCTGACGGTCGAGGAGAACCTGCTGCTGCCCCTGTCCATCGCAGGCCGCAACCCCGACCCGGCCTGGTTCAAAGGCCTGGTCACTGCCGCCGAGCTGACCAACCTGCTGCCCTCCCCCGCAGGTGAGCTGCCGGCATCCCTGCAGCAGCGAGTGTCCGTGGCCCGGGCCATCATCGCCCGCCCCGAGCTGGTGGTTGCCGACGAGCCGACAGGCAACCTGGCAAGCACCCCCGCCAGGGGTCTGATCAAGTTCCTACGCCGTTGCGTCGAGGAGTTCGGCCTGACGGTGCTGCTCGCCACCCATGATCCGGTGATCGCCGCGGCGGCTGACCGGTCGCTGCTGCTGTTCGACGGACAGCTCGCAGGCGATGAAGAATCCCCCAGCGCGCACCGGCTGGCGGCTCGTCTCGCTGAACTCAGCAGGATCCGCTGATGTGGAAACTCACCTGGCACTCATTTCCCCGGAGGATGTGGCGGGCCGTCCTTCTCGCGGCTGTGGTGGCATTCACCGTCGCACTGCTCAGCTGCCTGCTGAGCGTCGGGCGCACCATCGCCAGCACCGCCGACGCCCTGGCCGAGTCAGCAGTCGCGGACCTCAGCGTCCTCCCAAAGTCCTGGATGTCCGACGCCGACTCATTCCACACCGGGGGCACCGACCTCTCCCCTGATGTGGTGGACAAGGTGGCGGCCATCGAAGGAGTCGAGGAGATCCAGCCTCGCATCCTGGGGCGAGGAGTCATCCCGCTGCGCAGCAACGGCACGGCCTACGCCCCCGCACTGGCCGCCACCGAGTCGGGTGCCTTCGAGGAGAGCGACATCAGCCATCTGGTTCTGGAGGAGGGCCGCGCACCCGAAAGCCCCTCCGAAGTGGTGGTGGACGCCACCACCTTGAAGGAGACAGGCCATCAAGTGGGCGATGTGCTCATCGTGAGCCACGACCTGTCCTCCCGGACCATGGACGTCACGATCGTGGGTGTCGTGAAGGCCAAGGACACCTCAATGGGTGCCTCGTCGTTCGTGCTGTTCAGTCCGCAACGCGCCCGGGAGCTCTTCCTGTCGGGACAGGAGGGGTGGAACGCCATCGGCATCGCACTCACCCCGGGCAGCGACCGGGGCAAGGTCACGGAGGAGATCAGCTCGGTACTGCCCTACGGCTACAGCACCGTGACTCCCTCAGAAATCGAGCGCGCACAGCGTTTCTGGCTCCACCCGCCACTGACCAGCGCCCTCATCGCCCTGGGGCTGATCGCCATCGTGGTGGTGGTCACCACCATCGCCCTGGCGGGAACCACCTTTGGACGGCTCTCCCGGATGCTACGGGAGGCCATGGGCTCACTGCGGGCCATGGGCATCAGCCGGTTCCTGGCCTGGCGAACTGTCATGACCGAGGCGCTGGCGGTCGGGGCAGCCGGCTCGCTGCTCGGAGTGCTCCTGGGCTTTGCCTTCCAGGGACTGGCGCATCACGCCCTCGCGGAGGCGGGACTGCCCATTGGGCCGCCCTCCCCCGGCATGGGGATCGACGGGGCGCTGGCGGTGTTCGTGGCGGGTGTGGTGTGCACCCTGATCGGCTCGAACCAGCACGCCATGTCAGCCTCCCGAACCTATCCCGTTGGCGTGAGGCGTTTCGTGCGTGTCACGGGCTGGCTGGGAGATGAGGCCTGGAGCGGCGTCGGCCTGGTGGCCGTCGCCCTGGTGTTGATGCTCTTCGCCCGGATCGTCGAGGTGCCATTCCCGCTGCTGTGGTCCGTGCTCTCCGCCGTGATTCTGGTCGCCGGCGCGGTGCTCGCAACCTCCATGCTGGGGCTGCCGTTCTTCCGTTGGCTGGGCAACCAGCTCAGCCGGTGGTTCGGGGGTCTGGCGAAGGTCGCGGCACAGCAGGCCACCAACAGTCCGGCGCGCATCACCATCGGGGCGGCCGCTCTGCTGTTCGGGGCGGCAGTCTTCAGCGCCACAACCATCATCACCGCATCGGGTGAGGCGACGGCGCGGGAACGCATCCCCGAAAGCTTCAGCACCACACACCTGGTGAGAAACGAACGCGGTCATGCCTTCTCCTCCGAGATCGGGCAGCGGATCACCGCCATCCCAGAAGTCACGGGCGTTGCCTCGGTGAGCACCCAAGAGATCGAGTACAACGAGGGCACCATGGTGGTGGCCGGGGCCGAACCAGGCCAGTTCGAGTCCATCTTCAATATGGAGATGAAACAAGGCAGGACCCCCACCAAACCCAACGAGATCATGATCTCCGAGGAATGGGCCAAAAAGCAGGGCCTGGAGTTGAGCGGCCTGATCCGCTTCAGCCTTGCTCGCCGCCCTGTAGCACTGCGGATCGTGGGCTTCTACGAAGTCGCCGGCAACTTGAAGCCCGCCCATGCCGTCACCACCCGAGAGGCCCTGAAAGTGGAGGGAATGGAGGCAACTGACTCCTGGCTGGGCATCTCCCTGACCCCGGACGCCGGTGACATCAGAGAGCGGGTATCGCAGACCTTCGGCGAGAACCCCCTGCTGCGATTCACCTCGCCTGGACAGTTGGCGGAGGAGCGAGCAGCCGCTGTGAGGGAGCGGTTCCGGCCCTTCGCCGAGGTCTTCGACTTCGCGTTGGCCTCAGGGCTGCTGGGAGTCGGTCTGCTGCTGGCGCTGAGCTCCCTCGACAGGCACCGCGAATACGGGGCGCTGCGGGTCGTCGGCACCCATCCCCGGCAGCTTGCCGGAATGTTGGCTGGCGAGAGCATCGCCCTGACGGCACTCGGTCTGGGGTCGGGAGTGGTCGCGGGCATCATCTCCGGGTTTGCGATACAGCATGGCCTGAGCTCAGAGGGCATATCCGTGCTCGCCCCCGCCTGGGGAAGCCACCTGCTGGCACTGCTCTGGGCGCTCCCACTCGGCCTTCTCGCGGCCGTTCCCGCTGCCGCCCTGGCATACCGCTCCCAGGTCACAGACAGCATCCCCACCAGCGCCTAAGAGCCTTCTGGGAACCAAGAGAGGCCCCGACCACATGTGGTCGGGGCCTCTTCGGCTCTACGCGCTCACTCCTCCTCGGAGGGAGCCGCACGGGCGGGCTCCGGCTGGGGTTTCATGACGCCGGTGAACTTGAACGGCAGGTCCGAGTCCTTGTCGGCGACATCCACCTGGACGATCTGTCCGGGCGCAAGCTCACCGAACAGGATCTTCTCAGCCAGGACGTCCTCAATGTCACGCTGCAGAGCGCGACGCAGCGGCCGGGCACCCAGCACCGGGTCAAAGCCTCGCTTGGCGACGAGGGACTTGGCTGCCTGGGTCAGCTCCAACCCCATGTCCTTGTCCGCGAGCCGCACCTCAATCTGCGCAACCATCAGATCCACGATCCGCTCAATGTCGGACTGCGTCAGCTGATGGAACACGACGATCTCGTCGACGCGGTTCAGGAACTCCGGACGGAAATGCTGCTTCAGCTCGTCGGAGACCTTGGCCTTCATCTTCTCGTAGCTGGACTCCTCATCCCCAGCACGGGAGAAGCCAAGGTTGACTCCCTTGCTGATGTCGCGGGACCCCAGATTCGTGGTCATGACGATGACGGTGTTCTTGAAGTCGACCACACGCCCCTGAGCATCAGTGAGGCGACCCTCATCGAGGATTTGCAGCAGCGAGTTGAAGATGTCCGGATGCGCCTTCTCGATCTCGTCGAAAAGCACGACGGAGAATGGCTTGCGGCGCACCTTCTCGGTGAGCTGGCCACCCTCCTCATATCCGACGTATCCGGGCGGGGAGCCGAACATCCTGGAGGCAGTGTGCTTCTCAGAGTATTCGCTCATGTCGAGGGTGATCAGCGCATCCTCATCTCCGAACAGGAACTCGGTGAGCGCCTTGGTGAGCTCGGTCTTGCCGACGCCCGAAGGGCCAGCGAAGATGAACGAGCCGGAAGGCCGCTTCGGATCCTTCAAACCTGCCCGAGTGCGACGGATAGAACGGGACAGAGCCTTGACGGCATCCTCCTGCCCGATATAGCGCTTGCCCAGCTCCTGCTCCATGCGCAGCAGACGTGCCGACTCCTCCTCGGTGAGCTTGAACACCGGGATTCCTGTGCTGCTGGACAGCACGACAGCGATCTCCTCCTCCCCGACCACTGCAGGGATGTCGGAGTCGCCCTGCTTCCAGGCCTCCTCCCTCTCGGCGCGCTGAGCCTGGATGCGGGTGACGTCGTCCCGCAGTCGCGCCGCAGTCTCGAAATCCTGGGCGTCGATGGCCGCATCCTTCTCGACCTTGAGTTTGGCGATCTGCTCGTCGAACTCCCTGAGGTCGGGTGGCGCGGTCATGCGCTGGATGCGCAGGCGGGCACCGGCCTCATCAATCAGGTCGATGGCCTTATCGGGCAGGAACCGGTCCTGGATGTAGCGATCCGCCATGGTCGCGGCGGCCACCAGGGCCTCGTCAGTGATCGTGATGCGGTGGTGGGCCTCGTAGCGGTCACGCAGTCCCTTCAGGATGTCGACGGTGAGCGACACGGAGGGCTCAGCCACCTGGATCGGCTGGAAGCGACGTTCCAACGCAGCGTCCTTCTCAATGTGCTTGCGGTACTCGTCGAGGGTGGTGGCGCCAATCGTCTGCAGCTCACCGCGGGCCAGCATCGGCTTGAGGATGCTGGCGGCGTCGATGGCCCCCTCCGCGGCGCCAGCCCCGACGAGAGTGTGGATCTCGTCGATGAACAGCATGATGTCACCGCGGGTCTTGATCTCCTTCAGCACCTTCTTCAGGCGCTCCTCAAAGTCACCACGATACCGGGAGCCGGCCACCAGGGCGCCGAGGTCGAGTGTGTAGATCTGCTTGTCCCGCAGGGTCTCGGGCACGTCACCGCGCACGATGGCCTGGCTAAGACCCTCGACGACGGCGGTCTTGCCGACGCCGGGCTCGCCGATCAGCACCGGGTTGTTCTTGGTGCGGCGGCTGAGCACCGTCATAACCCGTTCAATCTCACTGACGCGGCCAATGACCGGGTCGAGGCGGTTCTCACGGGCGGCCTGAGTCAGGTTGCGGCCGAACTGGTCGAGGACCTGGGAGCTGGACTTCTCCGGCCCAGCCTCCGGGGCACCGGCCATAGAGGCCTCCTTGCCCTGGTACCCGGCCAGGAGCTGAATGACGGTGGAACGCACCCGGTTGAGGTCTGCGCCCAGCTTCAACAGCACCTGAGACGCGACTCCCTCACCCTCACGCACCAGCCCGAGCAGGATGTGTTCGGTACCGATGTAGTTGTGGTTCATCTGGAGAGCCTCACGCAGGGAAAGCTCCAGCACACGCTTGGCGCGCGGGGAGAAGGGGATATGCCCCGTCGGGACCTGCTGGCCCTGGCCCATGATCTCCACAACCTGCTCACGAGCGGCCTGGAGGGTGATTCCCAACTGCTCCAGGGCCTTGGCCGCCACGCCCTCACCCTCATGGATCAGTCCGAGCAGCAGGTGTTCAGTGCCGATGTAGTTGTGATTTAACAGCTTGGCTTCATCCTGCGCCAGCACGATAACGCGCCGTGCGCGATCAGTGAACCTTTCGAACATTCTCTATCTCCTCCTGCGGGGCGCGACGAAGTTGCGTCGACCCCACTCACCCCAGCTTAGAGGCTCGCTCAAATCAGAGGTAAACGAACACTGGGATGGCGGAAAGCCTACGGGGCGGGAAGCTCATAGCTCCCGCCCCGGATGGCTGTCAGCCCTTCCCCCAACGTGGGTGGCGCAGGGTGGGGCTCCCACCCTGATGCCATTGTCAGTGAGCCGCCTCGTATGCGGCCATGACCGCCGCAGGGATGCGGCCGCGGTCGCTGACCTCGTGGCCCTGGGAACGCGCCCAGACACGAACGTCGTTGGTGGAGGGGCCATCGTTCACGCGACGACGCGAGCGAGCCTTGGAACCACGGACGCGACGGGCTGCGGTGGTCCAGGGCTCCAGTATGTTGACCAGCTTTGCGATGTTGCCTTCATTGAGGTCGATTTCGTACTCGACCCCGTCAAGGGCGAAAGTGACATTGCGATCCGCGACGGTGCCGTCGATATCATCCTTGAGGAAGACTTGGACCTCACGAGCCATGGGAACTCCTGTTCATTCGATGGAGAAGCACAAGTTTGTTGCTTGGCAGGGACACCCCAGACAATACATCACTTTCGACAAGAGCGAGACTTGTTATGAACCACGATGTATGCAAAGCCCCCATGCTCCAATACCACTACATGGCGTTAAGCCCCTTCTCATAGGGCTTAGAGACTCACCAGGGGTTGAGCATTGTCTTTTTGGCCGACACAGGAGAAAGAGCACAATCAGACAGCGCGGATTCAGCAGATCCTGCCGGGCTGGGAGGGTGAGAGGCTCTTGATGGGTCGAAGGTGCTTGATCATCCCTCTTGTTCACTCCTCTTGCGTGATGCCCGGCAGGAGTGTCTGCTCAGAGCATGTGGCGAGTTGGCGATAGCCCCTCCAGCGTCGCACTCAGGGGGATCAGCGGTAAGGCTGCGCACCAAGTTGTCGAGCATTCATTGCACGGAGCCACTTTTCACATCTTTGCACAGCAGCCTGGTCCTGTGATACCCGGAGCTTCCCGATTGCCTGCCCTTGAGCACGATGCACAAGGCATCCTTCAGCGACTGGGATTGGCAGAATAATCATCCCCCATTGGGGCAAGGAAGCCGTCTCTGGCCCCGGCAGACCCCAATGCGCCCCCAGGACGCGGCACCGAGGTAGCAGTGCTCTCCAACTCGCGTGACGGGCGGGGCCTAGTCCGCACACGCCAGATCCCCGGCCCCACGGCTGTTTGGGCCGTTGGAGCCGGGGATCCGGAAAGGTAGGGGGATGGGTTGAGGTGGCGCGAGCGAATGCCGCCCGGTCAGGCGCTGATCCCCCCAGGAGTCAGTTCGTGACTCAGGCCTGCTTACGGGCCCGCGCTTCCTCTTCCTCGTTCTCAAGGGGCTGGTCGTAGTGAGCCATGTTCAGCTGGGAGAGGTCAACCATGGTCGGCGGATCCTCACCAGTCCACAGCTCGACAGCACGCTCGGTGCTGGGGATGCGGGGCAGCTCCAGAACATTGCTGAGCTCCTTCTCAGAGGCTTCAGCCCCGATCTCGGCCTCAGCCTCCAGCTTCTCGGCCTCGTGAAGGCTGGCGGCCTCCAGAGCCTCGTCGCGGGCCTTCTCCGCCTCAACGAGACGCGCCTCCAGCTCGCTGATCTTCGCCTCAAGCGCGTCGATGCGCGCCTGCCGCTCAGAGACCTCGCCCCGCAGCCAGGCGGCGTTGCCGCGCATGGTGCTGAGCTCCGAGTTCGCCGCACCGAGCTGGCGACGCAGCTTCGCAATCATGGACTTGAGGTTCTGGGCCCGCTCATTGAAGCGCTCAATCATGGCGACGGACTCCGCGTGATGCTTCTCAGCCTGCTCAATGCGGAAGGCGACCTGACGCTTCAGCTCCTCGCGATGCTCGGCGCGCTCCCGTTTCAGCTCAAGCCAGGACACCCCGACGGCGGCCAACGCCATGATCACACCGATCACAGCGCCAGCGCGAACCATCCAGATGCCCCCGAGCAGGGATCCGAGCACCACTGCCGACCCCACCGCCAAGATGGTGATGGCGATTGCACGTTCGTGTGGATTCTTCTCAACATGACGACCTGACATGGAGTCAGACTAACGTTCGAGGTAACCGACGATCACATCAAAACGCCGATCTTGCATTTTTGTTGAGAGGTTCACTGCGAAAAGTTATCCGCGATCAGGCAGCCTCGGGGCTGGCAGGGCTCTCGCCCTCGCCTTTCCCCTCGCCTCCGTCCTGATCGATCATGCAGGCACGCTCCAAGACCCATCCAGCCCACACGCAAACACCGGACGCCACGATGGTCGCCGCGCCGAGCCAGACACGCTGAGCGGGCATATCAGCCGCAATGGCTGGGAGCCAACGGCCGACGTAAACCGCGTGCCCGCCTGCCAGCACTGCCCCTGTGGACATGAGGGACTTTGCCATGACGACAGCCCTCACGGCCTCACGAGGCGGCAGACGGCGCTCCTCCAAGCGCTTCGGAATAGTTTTGGCATAGAGAAAGGCAGCTGTGGCAAGCAGCAGCAACAACACTGGGACGCTCCAGGGAACCACCGGGGGAAAGGACTGCAGAAGGTCAAAGACATTCAGCGCCACCACACCGGCCAAAGCCCCGGAGAGCGCGGCCACGACGACATGACGTCCCGTCGTGGGAACCAGTTTGGGGCCGGAGCTCAAGGCCTTGCCGGGTTCGGAATCACGATATCGTCACGCCTGACGACCCCCGACACGTCAACGTGCTGCACAAGTTCCGCGATGGGTCCCTGGCCGGCAATTTCCCCGAGCGGGTCGATATCCGCCCACGGCACCAGCACGAAAGCCCGCTGATGGGCACGCGGATGAGGAAGTTCGATATCCTCCTCCGTCACCCTTTTGCCCACCATGATGATGTCGATATCCATGGTGCGGGGGCCATTGGGAACGTCCCTCTCCCGGCCGAAGCCCTGCTCAATGGCGTGGACGCGGTCGAGGAGGGTCATCGGCTCCATCGTCGTCTCAGCCACCACCACCATATTGAGGAAATCGTCCTGCTCAGGACCCTCGCCCTCCAGGCGGGTCTGATACACCGGGGACACGTCGACGACAATCAGGTCCGGCGTATCGGCCAGCAAATCAACGGCGCGGCTCAGGTTCGCGGCGCAATCCCCCACATTGGCCCCCAGGGACAGAACCACCTTCGAGATGGGACGCAGATTCCCTAGGGTATCGACATCAATATCAAGGGGACCGTTGTTCATGGCTGCTCCTGATGATCGTGACTGACAAGTCTGAGAATTTGTGAGGGACGGGGGCCTCGGGTTTGTGCACTGTCACCCGGACCTGCTGGACAAGAGGGTGGGCCAGGCATCTGTTCGCAATCCTGCCAGCGAGGGTTTCTATCAGCTGACATGGCTTTCCTTCCACCTCGGCCACCACATCGTCAGCCACGGCTGCGTAGTTGACGGTGTCAGACAGGTTATCGCTGTCTGTCTCCAGGCAAAGGCGGAGTTCGACATCCACGACGAAGCGCTGTCCGTCACGTCGTTCCTGCGGAAGAACGCCGTGAAACCCTGTGGCGGTCAGCCCTGTGATGTTGATGGTGTCCATGAACCCTCACCTCCTCACGGCGTGGACAGTGGAGCCGAGACTACCCGGTTCGGACGCATGCCAAACTGCAGTCCCACCCGAATGGCATCCAGCTGGGCGGGAACCTCATGGGTCCGGACCGCCCAGACACCGTACTGCGCGCACCAAGAGCTGACGGCAGCAGTGGCCACATCACGCTCCCGGGGCTCACGCCCCTCCAGAAGTTCCCCCAGGAAACGCTTCCGGCTGGCCCCCACCAGAAGCCGATGCCCCAGCCCCTGGAGGATGTCCAGGCGACGCAGCAGCTCCCAGTTCTGCTCAGAGGTCTTGGCAAAGCCAAGGCCGGGGTCGAGGATGATCTGCTGCGGCGCGATGCCAGCCGCCTGGGCGGCATCCCTGCGGTCCAGCAGCTCGGCGCACACCTCCGCCACCACGTCGCCGTAGACGGCGTGCTGCTGCATCACATCGGAAGGCGCCCGCCAATGCATGGCGACGTAGTCGACACCCAGGCCTGCGACGGTGGTGAGCATCTCCGGGTCCGCCAGCCCGCCGGAGACGTCGTTGACGATGACAGCCCCTGCCTCAACTGCTGCCCGGGCTGTGGCGGCGCGCATGGTGTCGACCGAGCAGGTGATGCCCTGCCCCGCCAGGGCCGCAATCACGGGGACGACGCGGGCGAGCTCCTCATCGACGGGCACCCGCCCCGCACCGGGCCGGGTCGACTCGCCGCCGACATCGATGATCCCCGCGCCCTCAGAGGCCAGCCGCTCCCCCTGCGCGATGGCCGTCGAGGCGGAGGCGAAGCGTCCGCCGTCGGAGAACGAGTCCGGGGTGACGTTCAGCACGCCCATCACGACAGTCACGACGCCCACCTACCTGGCCAGGATGAGGCTCATCGCCTCCGCGCGGGTGGCAGCGTTGCGCAGGAGGCCGCGGACGCCACTGGTGATGGTCTTACTGCCAGGCTTGTGGACGCCACGCATGGTCATGCACATGTGCTCGGCCTCGATCACCACGATCACGCCCTGCGCCCCCAGATGCTCGACAAGCGCATCAGCCACCTGCGACGTCAGGCGCTCCTGCACCTGCGGGCGGCGTGCGTACACGTCGACCAGCCGCGCCAGCTTCGACAGCCCGGTCACCTTCCCGCCGCCGGGGATGTAGCCGACGTGAGCCACGCCGACAAACGGCAACAGGTGGTGCTCGCAGCAGCTGGTGAGCTCAATGTCGCGGACCAGCACAAGCTCCTGATGATCAATGTCGAAGGTGGTCGCCAACACCTCGGACGGGTCCCTGCCAATGCCGGAGAACAGCTCGCCGTAGGCCCTGGCAACCCGAGCCGGCGTGTCAGCCAGGCCATCGCGGTCGGGATCCTCGCCGACGGCGTGCAGGATCTCACGGACCGCAGCCTCAATGCGAGGGAGATCGATCCCGCTCACCGCCGGTCCCCAGGTGAGGGTGGGGCCCAGCCCGGCGGATCCCAGCGGTCGGGCTTCTCCTGCCCCTCAGCAGGCCCGGCGGCGGGCAGCGCGCCCTGCTGCTGTGGCACGACGGCAGGCGGCACCTCGACAGGCGGGATGTCCGACGGGACGCGCAGATCCGAACCAGTCCAGGCGGGTCGCTTGTCACGGCGTTTGAGGTTCTTGAAGACCTCCGCCACCTCAGCCTTGTTGAGGGTCTCCTTCGCAAACAGCTGCCGGACGAGCTCGTCGAGCACTTCACGGTTCTCAGACAGGACCTCGTAGGCCTCGTGGTGGGCGGCGTTGATGAGCTTGGCCACCTCCTCATCAATGATCGCGGCGGACGCCTCGGAGATGTCCTTCGACGGCTGCGCGCCGCGCATCCCCATGAACGGCTCGGAGTCCCCACCACCCAGCTGCACAGCGCCGACTCGCTCGCTCATGCCGTACTGGGTAACCATGGCGCGTGCCACCTTGGTGGCCTTCTCTATGTCGTTCTGTGCGCCGGTTGTGGGGTCGTGGAAGATCATCTCCTCCGCGGCCCTGCCGCCCATCATGTAGGCCATCTGATCCAGGAGCTCGCCGCGGGTGTGCGAGTACTTGTCGTCGTCGGGCATCACCATCGTGTAGC
>ERZ773077.199-NODE-199-length-45118-cov-9.302976_pt1 | contig 45118 bp, 42 predicted proteins | sample MGYA00580612_ERZ773077 | MGnify/ENA primary metagenome ERZ773077 (study PRJEB29015, sample SAMEA2737971) | human oral metagenome | biome: human oral; feature: human-associated habitat; material: dental | place: China | collected 2021 ...
GAATGCTGATGCCACAGGTTGCTTCACCTCCCGTCACAATTGCAAGTTCATTTTGGGTCAATTCGCGCATTTTGCGCTCCTTTCGATTGAAATGGCACAAACCCAGTGTCTCGAGACTGCCGGAACACCCGGCAACTCTCTGAATATGCATTCATGCCTCATGCAGGTGAGAGAAGATTAGCTGGGCGACATGGCGATCCGCCATGTTCTGAAAACCTGCATCAATCTTCGCAGCATTTTCAATATTTCCATAAATCAGTGAACGGCAGCGCTGCCACGGTCAATACCAAGTTGTAGGAACCATGCGCCATCGCTCTTTCAATCACCCCCATCTTTCTGTAAATGGCAAGCCATGCCAAGAGGGCTGAGAAAACAAGCGTCCAAGCGAATATGCACCAATGAGCTGCGGCGAACATCAGGGCGGTCGCCATGATGGCGGGCAAATTTCCAAACAGCGTCCTACAAGCATCTAGTAGTAACCCCCGGACGACCTTTTCCTCCAGCAAAGGAATGATGATGATCGTATTGATCCACATGGCATGGCAATTGAACATGGAAAAATCGCCGCAGGCTTCCATTCTGGGCGGCCTGCCCGCCCACATGACCACGACAGCTCCTATGACCGTGCCTGCAAGCGCCATCAGTAGCATGTTTCGCACCGTGATTCTCCTGGCCCTTTCATGATGAATCACGAAAAAAACAGGGCCAATGACAAGGCTTGCGATAAGCAATGCTGCATTATCTCCCATGCGTTCGTCAAGAAACACCGCCAATACTGCCATCAATACCATGACAAGCAGAGCCGCTATGACAAGCAAAACAGCCGCTTTCTTTGGCCTTTCTTCTGCCGCTCGTCTCATGGACTGCGTCATGCGCAGCCAAATTTTCATCTTCTTGTCTTTGCTCATTCAGCAGACGTCTGTCATTGATCTCAGTGCGTCACGCCTATTCCAGGCGTGACGCATGGATATATCAGCAGTCGCCAGTGGCGATGCAGAACATTTCAGTTGCAGAATCGATTGCTTCCCGATATAGATCTGGCAATTCCCTGAACCAAGTCCTCCAGAAATTAGGATCGGAGAGTTTGTCGGAAGGATCCCGAGATTGAGCTGGCATATTCCTCCATAAATCATTGCGGCCACCAGTTACCTGGATGATTTCACTCTGAGTCAATTCGCTCATTTTGTGCTCCTTTCGATTGAAATGGCACAAACCCGGCACCTCGGGACTGCCAGAACACCCGGCAATTCTTTGAATATGCATTGATGTCTCACGCAGGCAGGAGAAGAAAGAAAACATGCAGGTCAAGAGCAAAGTTATATGCGCCATGCGCCACTGCCCGCTCGATTGCGCCTATTCTGAAATACAGGGCCATGCAGGCCAATATCACCGCATAAACTGACATTGCCATTTCATTTCCCTTGTGGGCAAGCCCAAAAATAGCGGATGTCAAGAGGATGGCCGCCAAACTGCCTGCAATGACCTGAATGCCCCGCAACTGCAAGCTCCGGCACAGCTTTTCCTCATATAAAGGAGCAAGCACTGAATTGTACAACACGGCTACAACATAATATAACCAAGGAATGGAAGCCGGATCGCCATTGATTTCTATATTACCCATGAAAAGAGAAAACACGGTGGCCGCCGAAACGCCGCCCAGCGCCATGAACAGCAGGTTTCTCGATGTGATTTTTCTGGCGTCTTCCTTTTGCAGTGCGAAAACAAAGGGAATGACAATGAGCAGCGAAATGCAGCTGGCCACATTCCTACCCATGGTTTCCGTGAGCGAACGGCCGATCAGGTTGGGCACGATCATGAAGACCACTGACATCACAATCCAGAAAATACCCTGCATTTTCGGATGCGCTTGTCCATACTCATGCGCCCATTGGACAACAAATTTAAATGATTTTACAATGAAATGCGTCATGCCAAAAGCATCATGAATATCTCAAGAAATGGATGGGCAGCTTCTGCGTTTTGACGTTTGCTCAGGATGCTGCTTCTGATCCTTGGACATAAATATCAAGAAAACAAATGAATTCATGTCGGTCTGTGAGCTGAAGAAGGCTTCCGCCACAAATGGCGGAGCCTTCAATCTCCTATTAATCAGGGATGTTGCTGATTAATATTGTGGTTTGGCGCCGCTTCCGCTGTTAGGATCACACCACCAACCGATACTTTCACACCACCAATCCCTAGCACTATTCCATGCTTCCTGCCAGTCTGGTCCAGAGCCATTGCAACCAACAGAAACAGACGGAGGCAACTTAATTGTCACCCCCACAATTCCATTCGCCGCCAGAAACGGCATTCAATTCATTTTGAGTCAATTCGCACATTTTGTGCTCCTTTCGATTGAAATGGCACAAACCCGGCGCCTCGGGACTGCCGGAACGCCCGGCAATTCTTGGATCCTGCTCAAATATCAGCCATGTAAAACAGCACATAAAATCCTATTGTGAAGTTGTATGCTCCATGAATGATGGAGCTCTCGAAAGCGCCCATGCGCATGCATGTCGCCGCCCACGCCAGCACGGCGCCATAAACAAACGTCAGCCACTCATTGCCACGATGAGCTACGCCAAACAGAAACGACGTGATGATGATGGCTCCCAGGCTTCCAGTGAATTTCTCAAGCCCCCTCAGAAACAATCCCCTCACGATTTTTTCTTCGTACAATGGAATAATCAACGAGATGTTCATCAAATGTAAACAGTAATACATCAACAAATTCACCCCGCTTGTGTCGCCATTCACATTGATGCGACCTTCTCTATTGAAGCAAAGCCACAGCGCAGCAGGCAAGATGCCTGCCAGCGCCAGCATGGGTATTCTGCGGCCCATGAATTTCCTGCATTGCTCTTTTTGCAGCATGAATAGGATGGGGATGGTGATTGCCGTTACCGCGAATTCGGCAATATTTTCCCCCGTAAATTTCCACATGAATTTAACGAGTTCGTTCGGAACAATGGTCAAGATAGCCGTCGAGATGATCCAGAAAATACCCTGCATTTTCGGATGCGCCTGCCCATAATCCCTTGCCCATTGAATGGCGGCGCCTGTTTTATGAACGAGGGCATTTGTCATTCCGCATTCCCCACTTTCCCCGCCACTGAATAAAGCGGCTCCACCAGCCATTCGATGAGGCGGCGCTTTTCGCCCATGATGTCGGCGTCCAGCAGCATGCCGGGCTTGAGGTTTTCGTGGCGGCCGTAGGCGGTGATGTACTGCCGGGGCAGATCCACGGTGATGCGGTAAACCGGCTCGTCGCCCTGATAAACGGATGAAAGAGCCTGCAATTCGCTGCGGGTGAGGGCGCTGCGGCTGATGCTGGCCACGCGCCCGGTGTGGTGGCCAAACTTCTGGTACGGATAGGCCTGGTAGCGCAGCATGACTTTGTCGCCCGGTTCGATGAAGCCGACGGCGCGGCTGGGAGCGAGCAAGTGGGCTTGCAGTGTGCCCTGGCCGGGCAGCAGGCTGAGCAGGGGCTGGCCCGCCTGCACGGCCTGGCCCTGGCGCACGAGCTGGGCGGCGATGACGCCCGCCACGGGCGCAGTGACGGCCAGGCGGTTGTCCATGCGCACCTGCACTTCGCTTTGCTCCAGTTGCGCCATGTCACGTGCGTGGTTGGCGCGGGCGGCGGCGCGCTGGCTGGGCAGCTCGCGCAGGGCCTGTTCCAGCTGGGCGAGCAGGCGGCGGGTGCTGGCGGCTTGCCGCAGCAGGGTTTGCGTTTGCGCTTCGTGCTCAAAAACGGCGGATTGCTGCTCTTGCACGCTGACGGCGCTGGTGGCTCCGGCTTTTTCCAGGCTTTGGTAGCGGGCCAGTTTTTCGCGGGCCAGGCGGGTTTGGCGCTGGCGGGTGGCGGCTTCGGCTTCGATTTGCAGCAATTCGCGCCGGGCGGCTTGCAGTTGTTCGTTCAGGCCGCTGGCTTGCTGGCGCAGTTGCTGTTGCTGAGCGTCTTGCGCGGCTTGCAGGCTGGCTTTCTGCTGGCGGATTTGCTGCTCCAGCACCGCGCCGCCGTTGCCGCTTTCAGGCATGGCGCGCGGGGCCTGGATGATGGCGAGCGTCTGCTCGGCGCTGGCGGCGTCGCCTTCGGCCGCGTCCAGCCGCTCGACGATGCCGGTGACAGGGGCAGGCAGCGTGACCACGCCTTGCAAGGGCACCAGCTGGCCCGCTACGCTGGCGCGGCGCGTGTAGCTGCCCAGCAGGAGAAAGGCGACGATGGCCGCTGCCATGCCCGTCGCCGCCAGCGTGAGCAGCCACGCGCCCAGCGGCTGGCTGATGGCGATGCCGCCCAACCGGGCGCTGCGGTGATTGCGGATGACTTCGGGGCGAAACAGTATGGCGGCAATGCGTAGGCGTCAGGAAAATGGCGTGCCGCATGCTACAAGTAATAAGGATTCCTATCAATAAATAATCAACAGAAACGCTGGCGCGCGGGCGGCTTGTCCGGTTCATGCCGTCTGGAAGGAGCTGGCCGCGCGGCTGACGGAGCCAAGCGCTTTTTGCTGGATATACCCGTGGCTTTGCCAGGTGGGCAGAGCGTGTTGCCTGCCCTGATTTAGCTCTTTTATTCATAGCGCAATGTCCTAGTAAACACTGCGCGGAACGGCATTTCTGCTCCCTTGAATCAGGCATGCGCCATTCGCGTTGACTTGCGGGTTTTGAAGCAAGGGCTGAGAAGCTGTTCAGAGGAAATTTGCCGCCGAAGCCTGAAGGCGGCCTTGCCACTTCAATCTCGCAGGCTGGCATAAAAAAGCACCGCCAGAAGGAAGGGGCGGTGCTTTGCAGACGGAAGCGCCGCTGCTACAGCAGCATTTTGGCCAGCAACAGGCTGAACGCCAGGCTGAACGCCAGGCTGAGCAGCCCTGGCAGCATGAAGCTGTGGTTGAAGATGTAGCGGCCAATGCGCGTGGTGCCCGTGGTGTCGAAGTCGATGGACGCGATGATGGGGCCGTAGTTCGGAATGAAGAAGTAGCCATTGACGGCCACAAAGGTGCCCACCATGATTTCCGGCGGCACGCCCAAGCCCACGCCCACGGGAAACAGCGTGGCGACTGTGGCGCCCTGGCTATTGACCAGCACGGAAAGAATGAAAAGCGCGAAAGCGAAGGTCCACGGCGCGCTTTTCACCAGCCCTGAAACCAGCTCTTTGACTTCGCCCATGTGGGCGTGCATCAGCGTGTCGCCCAGCCAGGCAATGCCGAAAATGGCAATCACGGCGCGCATGCCGGCGTGGAATACCGAGCCGCGCGTGATGGCCGTGCCGTCGGGCCTGCAAATCAGCAAGATGAGCGCGCCTGCCGTGAGCATGACAATTTCAATGGTGTGCGCCATGCCCAGCGGTTTCAGCTTGCCGCTGGCGTCAGGGAAAAACGGGCGCAGGCTTTCCACCGAACCCATAATGACCACCAGCACGGCGGCAATCAGGAAAATACCCACGGATATTTTGGCGTTGCGGTTGCCGGCGGCCGTTTCCGAGGCATTTTGTTCCTGCTGCGATTCAAGCATTTCCAGATAATCCGGATCGCTTAGCCGTTTCTGGTAATGCTCATCGTCCTTGAGTTCCTTGCCCATTTTGTTGACGAAAATGCAAGCCAAGCCAATGCCGAGAATGGTGGAGGGTATGGTGACCATGAGCACATTCAGCATGGTGATGTGGTAAGGCTCCAGAATGACCAGCGCAGATACCACGGCGGCTGCGATCGGGCTGGCCACAATGGAAAACTGCGAGGCGATGACGGCCATGGACAGCGGGCGCTCGGGCCGCACGCCGTTGCGGCGGGCCACTTCGGCAATGACGGGCAGCACGGAGTAGGCCACGTGTCCTGTGCCCGCAAAAATGGTGAATACGTACGTGACCGCTGGCGCAATGAAGGTGATGTGTTTGGGGTTCTTGCGCAAAATGCGCGTGGCCAGCCGGATCATCAGGTCCAGCCCGCCTGCGGCCTGCATGGCGGCGGCGGCACAGACCACGGCCATGATCATCAGCATCACGTCGATGGGCGGGCTGGTGGGCTGGAGCTGGAAGCCGAAGGTCAGCACGGCCAGGCCCAGCCCCCCGAAGACGCCCAGGCCGATGCCGCCAGCCTGCGCACCCACCAGAATGCACAACAAAACAATGACAAACTGAACAATAAACAGCGTGGACATGACGTCTCCAAACTATCAACGACTGCCAGCGCACACCTGTGCGCCAATTACCGACACACGGAATGCATTAATGGCCCGCATTTTCCACGGACGCCGTGACCGCACAAATGGCCATAATGAAGGCGGATTCTAAACCTGGCGCGGCAGCCGGGCGATGAAAAAATATGGATTATGTTGTTCTGGCAGGCGCCATTCTCGTGTTTCATGACGCAGGTCAGAAAATTGGCGCCGGTTTTCAAACCGCAAACGGGCCAGGTCGGCCAGATAATGCAGTTTCTGCCATTAGTAATGGCGCACGAAAAGGCGCGGCAAATGGGCTGCCGCGTGAGGCGTGATGAAGCCGCCCATCAGGCGCCGCGCTTTCGCCGCGCCTTCACGGCTTCGGCCAGCTGGCGCAGCACGGGCGCCGTCTGCTGCCAGCTCAAACAGGCGTCAGTCACGGAGACGCCGTGTTGCAGGGGCTGGCCGGGCGTGATGTCCTGGCGGCCTTCGTTCAGGTGGCTTTCGATCATCACGCCGGTGATGCGGCGCTCGCCAGCGGCGATTTGCGCGGCCACGTCGGCGGCCACGTCGATTTGGCGGCGGTGCTGCTTGGCGCTGTTGGCGTGGGAGCAGTCAATCATCACTTGCTCGCGCAGCCCGGCCTGGGCCAGAAGCTGGCAGGCGGCCTGCACCTCGGAGGCGCTGTAGTTGGGCGCTTTGCCGCCGCGCAAGATGACGTGGCAGTCCGGGTTGCCGCGCGTTTCAAAAATGGCGGCCTGGCCCATCTGGGTCATGCCGATGAAAGCGTGGGGCGCTTGCGCCGCCACGATGGCGTCGGCGGCCACTTTCACGCCGCCGTCGGTGCCGTTTTTGAAGCCCACGGGGCATGACAGGCCGCTGGCCAGCTGGCGGTGGCTCTGGCTTTCGGTGGTGCGCGCGCCTATCGCTCCCCAGCTGACGAGATCGGAAATGAACTGCGGCGAGAGCAGATCAAGAAACTCCGTGCCCACGGGCAGGCCCAGCGCCAGCACGTCCAGCAGCAGGCGGCGGGCCATTTGCAGGCCGTCGTTGATGGCGTAGCTGCCGTCCATGCGCGGGTCGTTGATGTAGCCCTTCCAGCCCACGGTGGTGCGGGGTTTTTCGAAATACACGCGCATCACCATGAGCAGCTCGCCTGCCAGCGCGTCCGCTTCGGCCTTGAGCCGCTGCGCGTATTCCAGCGCCTGCGCGTGGTCGTGTATGGAGCAGGGGCCGACGACGGCGATGAGCCGGTCGTCTTCGCCGTGCAGCACGCGGGCGATGCCGGCGCGGCTTTGCTCCACCAAGGCCAGCGCGGCGTCCGGCGCGGGCAGCCACTCTTGCAGCAGCGCGGGCGTGAGCAGCGGGCGCACGGCGCGCATGCGGATGTCGTTGGTGCGGGTGGCGTCCTGGGTGTGGGAGGGCATATGCGTTTTCCGGTCAAGCCAAAGAGATGGCCGAGATTACGCCGTCCGCATTTGTCAGAGCCTGTTTGCAAGCTGGCCGAGAGGGGCGAAAGCCAAGGAGCCAGGATGGGCCGCAAGACGCAAACCCTCCCTTGCTGCCCGGCAAGGCGCCTCAGCCTGCTTGTGGCCGCGCTTTTTGTGCCCCCGGATGGGTGGCAGGCAGGCTTGCAGACCAACTCGGTATGCCCAGAAGCATCAGAAACAGGAGCAAATTCAGGGGGTCAGAAATGCCGTTCCGCGCTCTTTGCACTAGGACGTATAGCTATCTTTTCAGGAGCGTTTATGGTTTGGCTCAGCTGTTGTGCCTGGCTTTTTTTTCAACGGCATCCATGAAGATGGCAGCCACGTTGATGCCGGCTTGCTGGTGAATTTCCTGAAAACAGGTGGGGCTGGTGACGTTGATTTCGGTAACGTTGCTGCCGATGATGTCCAGCCCGATGAGCAGCAGACCTCGCGGAGCCAGGCGCTGGCCGATGGCCTGGGCAGTGGCGCGATCGGTGTCATTGAGCGGCTGCGCTTCGCCCCGGCCCCCGGCGGCCAGGTTGCCGCGCACTTCGCTGCCTTGCGGAATGCGGGCCAGGCACCAGGGCACGGGCTGGCCGTCAATGATGAGCACGCGCTTGTCGCCGGCCTTGATGGCGGGCAGGTACTTTTGCGCCATGACGGTGACGGCGCCGCCGTGATTGAGGGTTTCGATGATGGAGCCGAGGTTCAGGCCGTCAGCCGCCACGCGGAAGATGCCCATGCCGCCCATGCCGTCCAGCGGTTTGAGGATGATGTCGCCGTGTTCGGCGTGAAAGGCGCGGATGGCTTCGGCCGATCGCGTGACGAGCGTGGGCGCGATGTATTGCGGCCACTCCATGATGGCGAGCTTTTCGGGGTGGTCGCGCAAGGCGCGCGGGCGGTTGATGACGCACGCGCCCTCGCGCTCGGCCTGCTCCAGCAAGTGCGTGGCGTAGATGTATTCGGCGTCAAAAGGCGGGTCCTTGCGCATCAAAACGGCGTCAAACGCCGTCAGCGGCTGCACGCTTTCGCCCGTGATGTCGTGCCAGACGCCGGCTTCATCGCCCGTCAGCCGCAGCGTTTGCACGCGGGCCGTGACGCTTGCGCCGCGCTGCCATTGCAGATGGCGCGGCTCGCAAAAGGCGATGCCGTGGCCGCGCGCGGCGGCTTCGCGCATCATGGCGAAGGTGCTGTCCTTGTACGTTTTGAAGGTGTGCAGCGGATCGGCGATGAAGAGCAATTGCATGGGACGAGTCTTTCTGGAGGCAGGGGACCTCTTTTTTACTGATCAGGCCGTTGCCAGATCCACAGCGCCACGGCCAGCATCACGGCGGGCACGCCCAGGCGTGCGGCCAGCGGCAGGCCGGTGAACTGGAGCATGACGCTGCTGCACAGCATGGCCAGGGTGGCGAACCACTTGGTGGAGCGTGGGATGGCGCGGCGGGCGCGCCAGCGCACGATGTAAACGCCAAACAGCGGATGCGCGAGCATCCATGCCTCCAGCCGGGGCCAGCCCTTGCCTGCCGCCCAGGCGGCCAGCAGCACGAAAGGCGCGGTGGGCATGACGGGCAGCATGACGCCGATGATGGCCAGGACGATGCCCAGCAGCGCCAACGCGCGCCACAACAAAACCGTGACCGAGGTTCGCTGGCCGGCGCTGGAGGAGAAAAAGTGTTGCGAATCAGAGGGCATGGCGTGGGCTAGGCGGGAAAACCGGGCGAATGTAATCCATGCCCCCTAGACCCCAGCTGGCTGACAGGAAACGAGAATTTGCAACGGAATTTGGACGGCATTGCCTGTGTCCGCATCACCGGTATCAATGCTTACATCCGTCACTCAAGCAGGCAGCGAAAAACATAACCCCACTGGTAAGATGCGGCGATTTTTTCCCCTGCGCAGTCTTCATCCATGCCTTCCGTCTCCCCTGCCAAAGCGCCTGCCAGCTTTGAAGTCAAGAGCGCCAGCTTGCCGCTGGTGGGGCTGCTGCTCAAGTCAGCCGGGCTGGATGCGCTGGCGGCGGATTTGCGCCGCCACTACGGTTCCACTCCCGATTTTTTTGACCACGACCCGCTGCTGATCGACCTCTCGCCGCTGGTTGCCAGCCAGCCCGGCGCGGAGCTGGATTTTGCCGAGCTGCTCAAGCTGCTGCGCCAGTACAAGATGGCTCCCGTGGCCGTATGCGGCGGCACGCCCGCAATGATGGAAGCCGCCCGCGCAGCCGGGCTGGCCTGCGCGCCTGATGCGCGCGTGTCACATCAAGCCGCGCGCCCCGCCCCGCGCCCTGCGCCAGCCAGAACGGCCGAGGCGGCCTTCGTTCCCAGCACGGCCATGATGGTGGATCGCCCCGTGCGCGCGGGCGTGCAGGTGTATGCCAGAGGGCGCGATCTGATCGTGAACGCCGTGGTCAATCCTGGCGCGGAAGTCATTGCTGACGGCCATATCCACGTCTACGCCCCTTTGCGCGGCCGCGCCATCGCAGGCGCTCATGGCGACGCCAAGGCGCGCATCTTTGCCATGGCCATGGAGCCGGAGCTGGTGGCCATTGCGGGCGTGTACCAGACCGCCGAAGCGGGCCTGCCGCAAGGCGTGCGGGGCCGCCCTGCGCAAATCCATCTCAGCAGCAGCGATGCCGGGCACAAGCTCGTGGCTGTCGCCATGTAAACGAAATTCACCTTTTCCAGCAAAAACAGTTTTCCGCAAAGAAAGACCTCTGAAGATGAGCAAGATCGTTGTCGTGACTTCCGGCAAGGGCGGCGTGGGCAAGACCACCACCAGCGCCGCGTTTTCGTCGGGCCTGGCCTTGAAGGGTTTCAAAACCGCCGTCATCGACTTTGACGTGGGCCTGCGCAACCTGGATCTCATCATGGGCTGCGAGCGGCGCGTGGTGTACGACTTCATCAACGTCATCCAGGGCGATGCCACGCTCACGCAGGCGCTTATCAAGGACAAGCAGTGCGAAAACCTGCATGTGCTGGCCGCCAGCCAGACACGCGACAAGGAGGCCCTCACGCAGGAAGGCGTGAAAAAAGTGCTCGACGAACTGGCAGAAATGGGCTTTGACTACGTGGTTTGCGACTCGCCCGCCGGCATAGAAACCGGCGCGCTCATGGCCATGCACTACGCTGATGAAGCCATCGTGGTCACCAACCCCGAGGTCTCCAGCGTGCGCGACTCCGACCGCATTCTGGGCATGCTGGGCAGCAAAACCCAGCGCGCCATTGACGGCAAAGAGGCCATCAAGGAGCACCTGCTCATCACCCGCTACAACCCGAATCGCGTAGCCGACGGACAGATGCTCAGCCTGGACGACATCCAGGAAATTCTGCGCATTCCGCTCATCGGCGTCATCCCTGAAAGCGAGGCCATCCTGCAAGCCTCCAATCAAGGCCTGCCTGCCGTTTATCTGGAAGGCACGGATGTGGCCGAAGCCTACAAAGACGTGGTAGAGCGCTTTCTGGGCGAAGAGCGCCCGCTGCGCTTTACTGAAGCGGAAAAGCCTGGCTTCTTCAAGCGCCTGTTCGGAGGCAAATAAGCCATGTCCCTGCTCGATCTGTTCTTTGGCGAGAAGAAAAAAACCGCCTCGGTGGCGAAAGAGCGGCTGCAAATCATCCTGGCTCACGAACGCGGCGAGCGCAGCGCCCATGCCCCTGACTATCTGCCTGCGCTGCGCGCCGAGCTGATCGCCGTCGTCAAGAAATACGTGCAAATCAACGACAGCGACATCCAGATTCACCACCAGGGCAATCTGGATGTGCTTGAAGTCAAGATTGATCTGCCCGACACCCGCCCCGGCAATTTGGCTGGGCCAAGCGCAAGCTGATCTGCTGCGCTAACGGACTGAGGCATCAGCCAGCCTGACCTCAGCGCTTTCCGGGCGGAGACAGAATGCCCTGGGACTTTTCCCCGCGCAAACTGGCAGGTTGCGTGTGAGCCATCTTGCATGGCTTACTGGCCGCCCCGCTACAGTGGCGGGGCGCATCCTGCATCTGCGCTGAACTGCTGGAGCAAGTCTGGGGCAGTGCTTGCGACAGCTTTGATTGCACGGCAGACACCCACGTCAAGCCCCTGCGCGCCCTTGCCGCTTGCGCACCAGTTTCTGGTGCTGCGACTTAAACGCTTCCTGTCATAAGAGCCTGTCCTCAAACCCCAAGTGAATAGCAAAATCCCCCCATTTACCCAAGCGGTATGACCGACGCACAGTGACATGTGCCGACCAAACACTTTGCTGAATGAACCCAAAAGGGTGTCCCGGGCGCTGCGCACCCGGGATCTGCCCGCACGCTTACCTGCCGGAAAGTGCTTTTGCACAATCTCACACTGTTCATCGGTCATGTCACTTCATTTGATACATGACGATCGTTTGCCGTAAATTTTCTTTACGTCTACGGCCAGGCCTTGAACAGGTCCTGAAAACCTCAAGAAAAGGCTTTTTGCAAGACGCCTGCGCCGCCGGGGGCGCGGCACTCAAGCTGGCGCGCCCTTTTCCAGAATCCACTGGATCACCACCTTGGCAATAAAGCCCAGCATGCCCAGCGCCAGCGCGAGAAAGAGCACGAAAGTGCCGAACTTGCCAGCCTTGGATTCCCATGCCAGCTGTCCAATGACAAACAGCATGTAAAGAATGAACGCGCCCACGCCAAAGGTGAGGCCGAACCAGGCAATCTGCTCTTCACTGAAACCGAACATGGGGCAGGCAAGGAATGAAAAGGGCTGCTGAGCTTACGGCATAGCCCCACGCCCGGCCTGCGCCGGGTATGAAAGCAGCGCATAAAAAACCGCCCGTGGCAAGCCACCGGGCGGCAGGAGGAGCAAGAGGAGTCAAAACATGAAAGCAAGCGGCCGGCAGGGGCCGCCAGCGTCAGCCGCGCGGCGGGCGGCCATTGGGGCCATCAGGCGGCATGGCGCACGGGCCGTCGTCGCCCCTGAATCCGGCTTTTGGACCGCCCTTGCCGCCTTGGCAGCCGTCGCGTTCATCGCGTGATTTGCCATGCGGCCGGCCGTGCGGGCGCCCCTCGGGGCGGCCATGCATGGCGTGCTGGTCAAAGGCTTTTTGCTGTTCAGGCGTGAGTTGCGCGTAGAAATTCTTGATGGCCTGGTTGCGGGCGGCCATGCGAGTCTGATGCTCGGCCTGCATGGCTTGCATGCGGTCGAGCCGTTCAGGCGTCGTAAGACGCTCAAACTCGGCGCGGTCAGGGCGCTGGGCGGGCGGGGCGGGCGGCTGCATGGCGTTGGCGAATCGGTTCCACGCGTCTTCTTGTGCGGGAGAAATCTTCAGGCGCTCTTTCAGCGCGGCCATGCGCTTGGCGTGGCGCTCGGCCATGCGGGCATGGCACTGGCCAGCCTTGCCGTCGTGGCTGGCGGTTTTCTGGCGGGCCGCGCCATCAGCCTGGGCGGAGGCTTCGCCGGAAGCGGGCATTTGCGCCTGCGCCGAAGCGGCTGCAACGGCCATCAAAGCGGCCATCAAAAAAGGTTTGCGGTGATGAAACATGGCGGTTTCCTTTTAGAAGCTCCAACAGGGGAAGGGCGCCGTTGTCCGGCATGGAGAGCAAGTGTGGGTTGCGCATGTTTCGGGCAGTGCGCATGAGCGCTGAAGTTTTGTAAAGATGGCCGCCCGCCGCGTGGCCGGGCGACATGCCGCAGGGAATGAGCAGCGCTTCAATGTGGCGCCTGAGCGTTCCAAAGCAAAACCCAAACTCCGGTTCGAGTATTCCTGGGCCGACTCTGCGGATAAAGGAGTCACTCACACTGGTACGAAAGAAAGACTTAATCTGCTCTTGAAACCATAGCTGAATGTCCTAGTGCACAAAGGGCAGAAGGGTATTTCGTACCCCCTTAATTCGCTCCTTTTTTTCAATTCATACAGCAAACAACACCGGCCCGGCAGCGCGGCTGGAATCGTCAGCTGGTGGCGCACTGGCAAGAGAGAGATGCTTCATCGTCCCGTAGCCGTACCAAGGCGGGGCAAAGCTTGAAAAAAATGCACCTTCACACCTTGTACAAGCTGCTAACGGGCGAAGTGCGCTTCAGCACCACGGAAGCGGCGGCCTGAGTGGCTGTCCAAGCGCTATTGAAAAGTTGAGCCGGGGGTCAGCGTGGCCTCGGCTGAAGCATTCGCGAAGATTGCCTGCATTCGTCGCACAGTCAGACTTCTGGAATGACCTTGAGGACACGGGTTCCTAGAACTCCAGCAGGCTCAGCCCTACGCTGAAAACCGTGCGCTTGTAGTTGTAGTCCAGCAGACTGTCGCCATAGCCATGAAACAGGCGCAGGTGCAGATGCAGGCCGCTGAAGCTGTTGCCTGCGCCATTGCCCAAGGCGCGCAGCCATTCCAGGCGCGTGCTGCCACGGCCTGTGCCAACGGGGCCGGTGAAGGTGGCGCGCAGCAGGTTGCGGGAATTGACTTGCCAGGCTGCGGCAATTTCGCTGTGGCCCAGGTAGCGGGTGATGTCGGGGTTGTTGTCGTTGAGCGCCTTTTCCTTGAAGCGGCTCCAGAGCTTGGCCTGCACGGTCAAGCCTCGTGGATGCTCAAAGCCAGCCATCAGATAGGCGCGGTTCCAGCTGCGCGACTGGGGGTCTGACTGGCCGTTGGACTGATGCACCAGGCCTGCACCGGTGTAACGCCAGCGCCAGCCCAGGGGCAGGCTGGCTGTGGTGGGGTAGATGTAGATGGCTTCGGGTGCGTAATCGGTAGAGCGGAAAGGGCGCGAATGCTCCGGGCTGAACAGTTGCCAGTAAGACTGCTGGGTATAGCCAAACCATAGCGAGTCGCGCCGGGGCGAATGAGCCGGGGTGAAAAGACCGCCCGCAATCTTCGTGCGCACGGACACCAGCAGCAGCGTCTCTTCCTTGCGCCAGCTGGTGGGAGTGGAAACCACATTGGCCGCATTGGGCGAGGCTGGCTGCTGGTTCATGCGGTTGCCCACGGCTGCCAAAAGGCCCGTGGGGCCATAGCCGCGCAGGCTGAAAGTGGGGCAGGCGCTGCCCGACTCAAGTTCCCAGAAGCGCGAGAGCGCAGAAAACTGCCGGTCGCGGCAGCCCTGCTCCAGCCCCACGCCAACGATGCCGGTGGAAGCAGTAACGCCTTCAGGCGCGTCGTCATGGGCCGCAGGAGCGGGCTGGGCGCTGGCCAGAGCCTGCGTGACATCGGCGCGCAACACGGAGGCCGTGGCGCTGGCAGCGGGCAGCGCGGCATCCGCCTCGCTCGTCTGGGTCACGCCCGCCACGCGCTGACTCATGGCTTGCATGAGCTTTTGCTGGCTGGCGGCCCACTGATCAAAGCAGGCCAGGCGTTCGTCATCGGCCAGCAGAGTGCAGGCTTGCCAGGCGGCGGCCTGCTGAATTTTGGCTTGCGTGTCTTCGGCCAATGGCGAGGCAAGGGGCGAGGCAGAGGCGGCTGGCGTCGCGGCCGCGCCTGTCTGGGCGGCGGCCAGCAGGGGCAAGGCCAGGGGCCACAAGGGAAATCGGGGCATGGTGCGTCAAAGCCGGTTGGGCGGCTGGAGCCGCTGGGGCGGCCGGGCCGGATGAGAAAGCGTTTTTATGGGAGCCAAATTGCCCGCAAGTCCTGATGAAATAAGCGCGGGCAGCTATCAATGCAATAGCAAAATCAACCTGTCTTCCCAGTCCCTCGCGCCTTTAATTCATGTCCGTGGGCGCGGAAAGTGCGGACTTGGGCGCGGCCTCGGGCATTCGCGGGTCTTGCAAATTCTCGCCGGATCGCAAAGCCCGCCTGCGGTTCGCGCCCACTGACAAATTGGAAGCAGGCTCTTACTGGCGCACAGCCTCTACAGAAACAACGACGTGCACTTGCTTGCCCGCCATTTGTTCGGGGCCGTAGCCCAGATCAAACAGGGTGCGGTCAATCGTGGTTTCGAAATCGCCGCCGCACACTTCGCGCTTGACCATCTGGTTCGGGTAGCAGGTGAACTGCCGCGCCGCCAGCGTGACGGGGTGCGTCTTGCCCTTGAGCGTGAGCTGGCCTTTCACTTCCTTCACCTTGTCGCCGTCAAACGTGAATTGGTCGGCCGCAAAGGTGATTGACGGGTATTTCTCCACGTCAAACAAATCGGCGCTCTTGAGGTGCTTGTCAAACGGCGGCACGCCGCTGCTGATGCTGGCGGCGTCAATCTTGATATTCACCTTGCCCGTCTTGGCGGCGGGATCGAACTGCACCGTGCCCTCCTTCTTGTCAAAGCGGGCGCGGTTGATTGAAGCGCCGAAGTGGCTGATTTCAAAAAACACCGTGGTGTGCGTGGCGTCAATCACGTAATCGGCGGCCTGGGCTGGCGCGGCGGCTGCGAAAGCGGCGCAAGCGGCGAGGACGGTAAATGCATGGCGCATGGAAAAACTCCTTTTCTAGGGGTTGATAAAAAACAATTGAAAGCTGCCAAGGCGGCCAGAGCGGGTATTTTGAGCAAGGACCATCAGATTTTGTCCACGCCCGAAAGCGCCAGTCTGAAGCTGACTTTCACATCGTCAGCCACCAAAGAAGCGTCGCCCCATTCGCCGCCACCAATGCCAAAGGCCAGCCGCTTGATGGTGATCTCGCCGCTGGCCACCGTCACCGCGCCTTGCTGGACAAGCGTGACCGGCACTGTCACGGGCAGGCTCTTGCCTTTGATGGAGAGCTGCCCCGCCACTTCAAAACGGCCGCCGCCCAACGCCTTTACGGCGCTGGAAGTGAAAGTGGCCTGCGGAAACTTTGCCACGTCAAACCAGTCAGCCTTGGCCAGCTCGGCATCGGTTTCCTTCACGCCCAGTGTGGCGCTGCCCATGTCGATGAACAAGGTGATGCTGGCGGCGGCGGGGCGAGCCGGGTCAAACGCCACATCACCGCTGAAACGGGTGAAATGCCCTTGCACCGGCACACCCATTTGCGTGCTCACAAAGGCCATTTCGCTTTGGGCGGGCAGCAACGCCTGAGCGGCCAGGGCGGGAGTTGCGAAGACCAGCGCCAACGCGCTGGCAGCCACGGTTTTTCTGAACATATATCTGACTCCTTCGGACAAATTCAGCGTTATTTCATGCGGCTCAACAGGCCATCGCGGTCTATCAGCTGGTGCTTGAGCGCGCCTGCCACGTGCAGCGCCACCAGCGCCATCAGGGCCATGGCCAAAAGCGCGTGCAGCGGCTTGATGCCAGCCGCCAGCGCCTTGTCAGCGCCCAGCCAATCAGGCAGCGGCAGCACGCCAAACAACACAATGGGAAAGCCCGCCGCCGAGCTGTAAGCCCAGCCCGCGAGCGGCACGGCGAAAAAGAGCAGATACATCAGCGCGTGAACCCCGTGGTGCGCCACGCGCTGCCAGCCAGGCATAGCCTCCAGCACGGCAGGCGGCAGCGCGGGCGGGCGGTGCGTCAGCCGCCACAGCAGGCGCAAAGCTGAAAGCGCCAGCACACAGATACCCACCCATTTATGCCAGTTGATGAGCTTGAGCTTGGCTGGTGAAAACGGCAGGTTTGCCATATAGACCCCCGAGCCTGCCAGGCCGATGAGAAGCAGCGCCAATAGCCAATGCAGGGCAATGGCCGTCCGGGTGTAACGGGCCTGGTCTGGCAGGGTTTTGGTGTGAGCAGAAGACATCGTGGTGGTTTGTTTCGTTGAAGGTTGTTCAAGGCCCGGGCCTGTGCCGGGCAGCCTTTGTCTTTGCCGATAGCGGGAAGTTCACGAAATTTTCATTCTTTCAGCTGGGAAACGCCCGTGCTTGACCCAGGCACAGCCCGGGGAAAGATGTTCCTTGTCTTTGGATGTCTTTTGATTTTTTGAATTAGTCGTCGTAGTAAGCCTGCCATCTCTCTGTGGAGAACATCTCTTTTTCTTTGTTTTTCAATGGATTGCCTGCTTGGCGAAGGTATGGAGAACAGCCGCCCGCTTTGCGGCATAGCGGGGATAAGAAACGCTGCCGCGCATCGCCCTGTGGACAAGATGACATTTATCCCTGTTTTGCTCACAGCCTTGTCAGCAAATGGAGGAACAGAGCTGAATGAGACAAAATATTCAGCTCCTTTATCAATAGCATGAAGTTCTCATTAAACAAGCGAACAATGCCGTTTTAGGTCGCTTTAATTTGCTCTGCTTTTTGATTCGAATGTGTGAACTGGGCAGAGCTGGAAGCGCAGCGCCAAGGCAATGACCCGTCTGCGCCTTCGAGCCATGAACAGGTTTTGAATAATCCGCACCCATGTCCGCGCCTGAAGACCTTTCTGAAACAGCCCCGCCGCCTGCGCCCTCCGTGCGGCGCTGGACACTGGCGCGCCGCATTGCCGTGCTGGCGCTGGCGCCAGCCGCGCTGGCGCTGGTGGGCGGCAGCATCTGGCTGCGCACGCAAATGCACGGAGCGCTCTACCAAAGCTTTGCGCAGGCGCTGCAAGAGCGCCAGGAGCGCGTAGCCGCGCGCCTGCTGCACGTGCCCGGTGTGAAAGACGAAGTCACCGAATCAGGCGCAGGAGACGAATTCAGCACCATCTATTCCGGCTGGTACTGGCAGGTCAGGCGCACATCCGACGCCAGCACGCTGGGCCATTCGCGTTCGCTATGGGATGCCGAGGCGCAGCTGCTTGATAAAGCCGCAGGCCCGGCTGCGCTGGGGCTGATGCAGGCACGCGGCCCGCGCGCCGAGCCGCTGCTGGCACAAAGCCGCAGCATCACCCTCAGCGGCCTGAACGAGCCAGCGACCCTGACCGTCTTCGCCCCCGCCAGCGCCCTGCAAGACAACCTGGAGCGCATAGACCGCATCCTGCTGGTCAGCGTCATCAGCCTCATTGTTTTTCTCACCGTCATGCTGCTGGCGCAAGTGCGCGTGGGCCTGGCGCCGCTGCGGCGGCTCACCCGTGCCGTAGCGGCCGAACGCCAGCCCCACGGCCCGCGCCATCCGCAAACGCCCCGCATCCAGGACGTACCCGCCGGCTCCGACCTGGCCCCCCTGCAGCGCGAACTTGGCGCCCTGCTGGCGCACAACGAACGCGTCGTCAGCCGCGCCCGCGCCCACGCGGCCGACCTGAACCACGCCCTGAAAAAACCCCTGGCCCTGCTGGCGGCCAGCGCCAGCCGCCAAAGCCAGGTGGAATCGGCCGAAGCCTTGCAGCACATCACCGCCATGACGCGGCTGATAGACCGCTACCAAAGCCGCACCATGAGCGACGCTGCCCACGCCAGCGCCACCCACGCCAGCACAGCCGTGCTTGAGTGCCTGACGCCCATCGTGCAAGCCATGCGCAGACTACACGCCGCGCAAGAGCTGGACTGGCACATGGACGCGCCGCCGCCCGCTGCTGCCTGGCGCTGGAGAGGCGACCGCACCGACCTGGAAGAAGCCACAGGCAACCTGCTGGACAACGCAGGCAAATGGGCTGCCTCCCAAGTACGCCTGCAAGTGCGCCGAACTGGCAGCGCCCTGCGCCTGTCCATAGAAGACGACGGCCCCGGCATGAGCGCCGCCCAGCTTGAAGCGGCTGGCCAGCGCGGCCTGCGCTTTGATGAAAGCGTGGAAGGCACGGGCCTGGGCCTGTCCATCGCCAGCCAAATCGCCCAAGCCTACGGCGGAGAGCTGAAGCTGGGCAAAAGCGAGGCGCTCAAGGGCTTGCGCGTGGAGCTGACGCTAGAAGGCCTGATTTGATACAAAAAAACAGGAGCAAATAAACGGGCAAGAAACACCGCTTCGCGCAATATGTACTAGGACATATTGCTATGGATTAAGGAGCGAGATATACCCTTCGTTCGAGCGTTTTCTTGCATTGCCGGCGCGCTGCCCTTTGCCGCCCAGGCCCCGGCTTGGACTGCGATAATCGCCGCCCGTGAAGCCCGCCAGACCGCCGCTGGCGCAACAGGCCGCAAGGCCGCGCTGGAGGAACGTCCGGACTGCACAGGGCAGCGCAGGAGCTAACGGCTCCCCGCCGCGAGGCGAGGATCAGAGCAACAGAGACGAGCCGCTTGAGTGCGGGTGAAACGGGCAATCTCTGCGCGCAGCAACACCAAATAGGCACACAGTGAGGCGGCCCGCTGAGTGTGCGGGTAGGTGGCATCGAGCCGGGCGGGCGACCCCCGGCCCAGATTGATGGCGGTCACGGCATGGCGCGCCATGCCGCACAGAATCCGGCTTATCGGCGGACTTCACGCTTTTCTTCATTTCATCGCGCGCTGGCGCGTTCACTGAACCTGCTTACTGCCCATGCACGCCTTGCACGGGCGCGGGCGGCGGGCCGTCTTGCGCGGCCTGCTCGGCCATGCCGCGCAGGATGCCGCAGCGGGCCGCCTCTTGCGCGGCGGGGCAGCGCGCGCGCAGCGCCTTGAGCTGGCGCTCCAGCTGGCGCAGCTCGCGGATGCGCTGGCTGATGTGGCGGATGTGCTCGTCCACCATGCGATTGACTTCGCCGCAGTCGCCGCAAGGCGCGTCCAGGCAGCGCAGCAGGGTTTTGATTTCTTGCAGCGACATGCCCAGGCCCCGCCCCTGGCGTATGAAGGCCAGCCGCTCGGCGTGGGCGCTGCCGTAGTGGCGCCAGTTGTTGCCGCTGCGGGCAGGCGCGGGCAGCAGGCCCTGGCGCTCGTAGTAGCGGATGGTGTCCACCGGCGTGGCGGTGGCGCGGGCAAGCTCGCTGATCTTCATGGCCAAACTCTTGGGAACCTGTTCAAAGTCTGTCCGTGATGCGGAAGGTGTGACGGAAATTGTGGAATCGGGCGCGGCCCGAAGGCGGCTTGCGCGGCATTGCAAATGCCTTGCAGCCCATCCCGGTTTCGCGCTTTTGCCCCTCACGGCCAGACTCTGGACAGATTCTGAGGGGCGGCCGCATCATAGGCAGCGGCCCGGGCGCTTGACCCTGGAGCGGCTCCAGGGTTTTCAATTGGCGGCATGAACACCGCAAGCTCCGCCCTGACCGAAGTGACCTGGCGCATTCCCAACATGGATTGCGCCGCTGAAGAAAGCGAAATCCGCCATGCGCTGGCCCGTGTGGCGGGCGTGCGGCGGCTGGCGTTCCGGCTGGGCGCGCGCACGCTGACGGTGCACGCCGAACAAGAGGCGCTGGCGCACGTGGAAGCGGCGCTGCGCAACGCGGGCTTTGCGCCGCAGCCGCCAGATGCCTCGAATGCGCCGCAAGCGGCCGGGCACTGCGGCGGCTGTTGCGGGCATGAACACGGGCACGCGCATCCGCATTCACATTCGCACGCGCGATCAGACCTGCACCCGGGCCTGCACCCGGACCTGCATTCGGGCCTGCTTTCGCGCCTGCAAGCGGCCTGGCAGGCGCTGCTGCTGCCGCCTGCGCTGGGGCGCACGCTGGCGGCGCTGGCGCTGGCGCTGGGCGCGGAGCTGTGGCACGCCTTCGCGCCTGAAGCCTGGGCCGCAGCGGGCATGGCGCTGGCGGCGCTGGCGGTGCTGCTGGCGGGCCTTTGCACGTATGCCAAGGGGCTGGCGGCGCTCAGGCGCGCGCGGCTTTCCATCAGCGCGCTGATGGCCGTGGCCGTTACGGGCGCTTTCGCCATTGGCCAGTGGCCCGAGGCGGCAATGGTGATGGCGCTTTACGCCCTGGCCGAGCATCTGGAAGCGCGCGCCGTGGATCGCGCGCGCGGCGCCATCGCCCGCCTGCTGGACATGGCCCCCGCGCAGGCGGAAGTGCGCGTGGAAGGCGGCAAAAGCGGCCAAGGCGGCGAAAGCGGCGAAACCTGGCGCAAGCTGCCTGCCGCGCAAGTGCCCCCCGGCAGCGTGATCCGCGCCAAGCCGGGCGCGCGCCTGGCGCTGGACGGCACGGTGATTCAGGGCCAAAGCGCCGTCAATCAGGCCCCCGTCACGGGCGAAAGCCTGCCGGTGGACAAGTGCGAGGGCGACACGGTGTACGCCGGCACGCTGAATTTGAGCGGCACGCTGCTGGTGCGCGTGACAGCGGCGGCGCAAGACACGCAGCTGGCCCGCATCATCCACGCCGTGGAGCAGGCGCAAAGCGAGCGCGCGCCCATGCAGGCCTTCATCGACCGCTTTGCCGCCATTTACACGCCGGCGGTGTTCGCGCTGGCGCTGGCCGTGGCGCTGCTGGGGCCGCTGGCGGCGGGCTGGCCCTGGCACGAGTCCATTTACAAGGCGCTGGTGCTGCTGGTCATTGCCTGCCCTTGCGCGCTGGTGATTGCCACGCCCGCCACCGTGGTCAGCGCGCTGGCGCGGGCCGCGCGGCTGGGCGTGCTCATCAAGGGCGGCGTGTATCTGGAGCAGGCGCGCCAGCTGCGCACCGTGGCTTTTGACAAAACCGGCACGCTCACCCTGGGCCAGCCCGCGCTGGCCGCATGCCAGCTGCTGTCAGACGAAGCGGATGAAGCCGCCTTGCACGCCCGGGCGCACGCATTGGCCGCGCACAGCGACCACCCCGTGGCCCGCGCCATCGCCAGCGGCCTGGCCGCGCAAGGCTTTGCCGCCAGCGTGGACTTGCCTGACGCGCAAGACGTGCCCGGCCTGGGCGTGCGCGCCACCGTGCAAGGCCAGCGCCTGTGCCTGATCAGCCCGCGCGCGGCGGGCCTGGCCCGCGCTTCTGAATCCGCCCCCGAATCCGCCCCTGAATGGCAGGCCGCGCTGCAAGCGCACCAGGCGGCGGGCCGCAGCGTCAGCCTGCTGGCGCGCGCTGAAGGCGAAGGCAGCGGAATCGGAAGCGAAAGCGGCGAAACCCTCACCCCGCTGGCGCTGTATGCCGTGGCCGACGCCATCAAGCCCGAGGCCGCCGCCGCCGTGCAGGCGCTGCACCAGCTGGGCGTGCAAACCGTCATGCTCTCTGGCGACCACGCGCAAGCCGTCGGCGCCGTGGCGCAAGCCGCAGGCATCAGCCAGGCGCACGCCGAACTGCTGCCCGACGGCAAGCTGGCGCAGCTGCGCGCCCTGCAAGCGCAAGGCCGCGTGGCGATGGTGGGCGACGGCATCAACGACGCCCCCGCGCTGGCCGCCGCCGACATTGGCATCGCCGTCGGCACCGCCGGTGCGGATGTGGCGCTGGAAGCGGCCGACGTGGCGCTGATGAGCGGCGGCCTGAACCGCGTGGCCACGCTCATCCGCCTCTCGCGCCACACCCACCGCGTGCTGTGGACCAACATCGCCGTGGCGCTGGGCATCAAGCTGGCCTTTTTGGCCCTGGCCGTCACGGGCCACGCCAGCATGTGGATGGCCGTGTTTGCCGATGTCGGCGCCAGCCTGCTCGTCGTCACCCTGGGGCTGCGCCTGCTGCGCTGGCGTGAAGACTGACGCAGGCAAGCCGGTTTCGCTCTTGAATCAATAGCGTGATGTCCTGGTGGAAATTACGCTGGCGCCCATTTTTACCTCCTGAATTTGCTCCTTTTTTTGATGGCATCAGGCGGATGCGGCTGCCCGGTTCAGCGGCCTGGGGCGCGGGGCCGGACTTTGCCGGGCGGGAAAAGGGAGCAAAGGTAAAGCAAGGCGGCGAAAGAAGCGGCAAGTGGCGAAGGCCCGTCTGCGCCTTGCAACGGCCCGCCCGGGCATCCCTCGCGGCTAGGCTCTGAACAGGCTCTTGGCGCGCCGCGCGTCCGTGCTGCCAGCTATTCCAGTCTGGGGCCAGCCGCGTCCGGGGTCGGCTCTTATCCAGCGCAGGCATACCCATATCACGCAGCGGCATCAGCGCCCGTTCAGAATGCGCGCTTTCACCACCCGCACAAGGAGCGCCCGCACCATGAAAGCCGACAACATCCTGCAAACCATAGGCCGCACGCCGCACGTGCGCATCAACCGCCTTTTCGCCCCGCCCGCGCAGGTGTGGCTCAAGCTGGAGCGCGCCAACCCCGGCGGCTCCATCAAAGACCGCATTGCGCTGGCCATGGTGGAAGAAGCCGAGAAAAGCGGCGCCCTCAAGCCCGGCGGCACCATCATCGAACCCACCAGCGGCAACACCGGCGTGGGGCTGGCGATGGTGGCCGCCGTCAAGGGCTACAAAATCATTCTGGTCATGCCCGAGAGCATGAGCGTGGAGCGCCGCCGCCTGATGCTGGCCTATGGCGCCACATTCGATCTCACGCCCCGGGAAAAAGGCATGAAAGGCGCCATCGCCCGCGCCGAAGAGCTGGCCGCGCAAATCACCGCCTCCGGCGCCAGCGCCTGGATTCCGCAACAGTTTGACAACCTGACCAACACCGCCGCGCACGAGCGCACCACGGCGCAGGAAATCCTGCAAGACTTTCCCGAGGGGCTGGATGCCGTGATCACCGGCGTGGGCACCGGCGGCCACATTTCGGCGGCGGCGCACGTGCTCAAGGCCCAATGGCCGCAGTTGAAAGTGTTTGCCGTGGAGCCGGCCGCTTCCGCCGTCATCAGCGGCAAGGCGCCCGGCCCGCACCCGCTGCAAGGCATAGGCGCGGGCTTCATCCCCCGCAACCTGGACACGGCGGCGCTGGACGGCGTGATTGCCGTGCCCAACGAGGCCGCGCTGGAATACGGCCGCCGCTGCGCGCGCGAAGAAGGCATTCTGGTGGGCATCAGCACCGGCGCCACGCTGGCCGCCATTGCGCAAAAGCTGCCCGAACTGCCCGCTGGCAGCCGCGTGCTGGGCTTCAATTACGACACGGGCGAGCGCTACCTCTCGGTGGACGGCTACCTGCCCGCCGCCTGAAGCGCCGCCCATCCAGGCGCAAACGCCAAAAGCAAACGGCTCCAGCCTCGCGGCGGAGCCGTTTTTTCATGCCGTGCAGGCGCCAAAAGCATCAAAAGCAGGAGCAAATTCAAAGGGGCCAAAAAGCGGTTTCGCGCTCTTTTCACTAGGACCTCGCGCTATTGGAAAAGGAGCGAATTTTCCTGGGCGCTCATTTCCCGCCCGCATCAGAACTTGTTCTCACGGACGCTCAGGCGCTTTGCCGCAGCCGCTCGATCAGGCCATTGAGTTCGTCCAGTGAAGCGAATTGCACGGCCAGTTCGCCAGAGATGGGCGCGCCCTGGCGGCGGGTTTTTTTCACGCGCACCTGCACTTGCGCCAGCAGCAGGTCGGAGAGTTCTTCTTCCACGCGGCGCACGTCGCCGGATTTTTCGGGGGCGGCCTGAGCGGCCTCTTGAACGGCGCTGGCTGGCTGGGGCTGCGAGAGCTGGCGCACGAGGCGCTCGGCCTCGCGCACGTTCATCTTGCGGGCCACCACCTGGTTGGCGGCCGTGATTTGCGCCGCGCCAGACAAGGCCAGCAGAGCGCGCGCGTGGCCCATGTCGATGTCGCCGGCCATGAGCATGGTTTGCACCGGCTCGGCCAGGTTGAGCAGGCGCAGCAGGTTGCTGGCGGCGCTGCGGCTTTTGCCCACGGCCTGCGCGGCTTGCTCGTGCGTGAGGCCAAATTCGTTCACCAGGCGCTTGATGCCTTGCGCTTCTTCCAGCGGGTTGAGGTTTTCGCGCTGGATGTTTTCAATGAGGGCCATGGCGGCGGCGGCTTCGTCGGCCACTTCACGCACGAGCACGGGCACTTGCGTCAGCCCGGCCAGACGGGCTGCGCGGTAGCGCCGCTCGCCCGCGATGATTTCGTAGTGCGCTGTTGCGGTTTCTTCGCCTGCGCCGTCTGCCGCTGGCAGCGTCACGGCCCTGGGCTGCGCCAGTTGGCGCACGAGGATGGGCTGCATGATGCCTTGCGCGCGGATGCTTTCGGCCAGCTCGTACAGCGCGCCTTCATCCATGCGGGTGCGCGGCTGGTACTGGCCGGGGCTGATTTCTTCCAGCGGCAAGAGCATGGGCACGCCAGCGGGATCGGCGGCGGCGGGTTCGGGAATGAGCAGGGCGTCCAGGCCACGGCCCAGTCCTTTGGTTTTTTTGGTTGCCATGATGAGTTGGAAAAAGCTTGAATCGGGTGTTGAACCAGCGGCAAGGGTCAATGGGCTTCGCCGCAGTGGCAAATGAGTTCAGCCTTGCCGCGCAAGCACAGCACGAGCACGCGCTGGCGGGGGGCGTCGTAGTGGTAGCGGGCTAGATAGTGGTCGCGGCCCCGCCGGATGGCCAGCTCGCGCAGGCCGTCGCCCACCGGGCGGCCCACGCCGGGCTGGGCAGACAGCGATTGAAGGCCATCCAGTAAAAAGGTGAAGACGGGGGCGGCTTGCGGGCCGCGCTCGCACCACAGGGTTTGCTCGATGCGCATGAGGTCTTGCAAGGCGTGGGGCGCGAGGATGAGCCTGACGGCGGCTGTGAGGGCGGCAGAAAGAGGCATGGCTTGCGGCGCAGGTTCAGTCAATGGGGCGGGCCATGGGCGCGGGCGGCAGGCTGGCATGGCCGGCGCGGTGCTGCGCCAGACGGGCGAAGTACGAGCGCACTTCTTCCCAAGGGTGGCCTTGGCCGCTTTCGCTCAGGTGGCGTTGCGCGGCTTGCGCGTCGTGCATGAATTGGTGGCCGAGCTGGTGCCGCTCGGCAGCCGCTTGCAGGGCGGCCAGCATCCACTCGGCGGTTTCCTGGCCTGCGGCCTGTGCGGCCGCTTCAATTTGCTGATGTAGCGCAGCGGGCAGCTTCAGTGTGCAAGCCGTGGCGCTGGCGTTGGGGGCGGTTTTGGGCATGGCGTGAGTCTATTCACCGGGATTCAGGCATGGCACTCATGAAATAACTACAAAAATAATAGCTGCCTGCGCTGATTTCACGGGGACTTGCGGCGGTTTGGATGCTCAAGCCTGAAGGCCGCGCTGAACCATCTCATGGGCGAAGGCGATGAAGGCTTGGCTGCCTTTGGCGTGGGAATCGAAAACGACGCCCGGCAGACCGTAGCTGGGCGCTTCGGCCAGGCGCACATTGCGGGGAATGACGGTGTCAAACACCCGGTCGCCATAGTGGCGCTTGAGCTGGTCGCTCACTTGCTGCTGCAAGGTGATGCGCGGATCGAACATGACCCGCAGCAAGCCAATCAGGCGCAAATCGCGATTGAGATTGGCGTGCACGAGCTTGATGGTGTTGGTGAGGTCGGCCAGCCCCTCCAGCGCGAAATATTCGCACTGCATGGGCACGATCACGCCCTGGGCTGCGCACAGGCCGTTGAGCGTGAGCAGGCTCAAGGCGGGCGGGCAGTCGATGAGGATGAAGTCGTAATCCCCGCGCACCGCCGCCAGGGCGTTTTTCAGGCGCTTTTCACGCTGTTCAAGCTGAACCAGCTCCACCTCAGCGCCCGCCAGCTCGCGATTGGCGCCCAGCACGGCATAGCCGCAGCCCGCCTCGGCCAGATCGGCCGGGCGGCGCACCGCTTCGGCCACGGTGACGCTGCCGATGAGCACGTCATACACGCTATGCGGCAGGCTGTGCTTGTCCACGCCCGATCCCATCGTGGCATTGCCTTGAGGGTCCATATCCACCAGCAGCACGCGCTGCCCGATGCGGGCCAGCCCTGCGGCGAGATTGACGGTCGTGGTGGTTTTGCCAACGCCGCCTTTTTGGTTGGCAATACAGAAGATGCGGGACATGATGAAAACGGCGCGAGAAGAATGAAGACGCTGGCGGTGCTTTTTGGGCCGCCTATTTTCAGGCAAACCCATGCTCATCCGAAACGCAGCAGCCCTACTGCCCTGCCCTTTTGCGCAACCAGATGATGCAGCGCTCGGCATTCAGCCCCGGAACGGTCAGATGTTCCACGTGAAACACTTCCACATCAGGCGGCAAGGCGGCGATTTCTTCATCGGGCAGCTTGCCTTTCATGGCCATCCAGACGCCATGCGGAGCCAGCGCCTGCGCGGTCCAGGCCGTGAAATCAGCCAGGGAAGCGAAGGCGCGCGATGTGATGAGGTCAAACGGGCCGCCCAAGCTTTCCACGCGCGCATGCAGGCCGCGCAGATTGGGCAGTTTCAGAGTGGCCGCTGCTTGCTGAATGAAAGCAGCCTTTTTGGCCACGGCATCCACGCATGTCACGTCCAGTTCAGGGCGGCAAATGGCCAGCGCCACGCCCGGCAGGCCGCCGCCAGAGCCTGCGTCCAGCAGCTTCAGCGCCCTGCCCTGCGTTTGCGCCTGCAAGGGGCGCAGCACGGCCAGGCTGTCCAGCAGGTGGTGCGTGAGCATGTCTGGCGCACTGCGAACCGCCGTGAGGTTGTAAACGCGGTTCCATTTGGCCAGCAGAGCCAGATAGGCCAGCAGGGATTCAAGCTGCCCATCATCCAGCGCCAGCCCCAGCGCTTGCGCGCCTTGCAGCAGGGCCGCTTTCATGGAACCAGTCCTTTGAAACCGCTTTTTTTCAGATGAATCAGCAGCAGCGAAATGCTGGCGGGCGTGATGCCGGAAATGCGGCTGGCCTGTCCCAGTGTTTCTGGCTTGTGCGCGTTGAGTTTTTGGCGCGCCTCGATCGACAGCGCTGTCACCTGCATGTAATCCAGTTGCGGCGGCAGACGCAGATTTTCAAAATGCGCCGCGCGGGCTACTTCATCTTTCTGGCGGTCGATGTAGCCTGCGTATTTGGCGGCGATTTCCACTTGCTCGATGGCGGCTGGCGTCAGGTTGGCATCGTCACGCCCGGCGGCCGCGTTTGGCAGCGTCATCAACGCGGCATGGCTCACGCCCGGGCGGCGCAGCAAATCAAAAAGATGATGCTCGTGCTCAATGGCCTTGCCCAGCACGCGCTCCGCCTCGCTGGCAGGCAGCGTGCGCGGATTCACCCAGGTGGATTTCAGCCGCTGTGTTTCACGTGAAACAGCATCGCGCTTGCGGCAGAACGCATCCCAGCGCGCGTCATCCACCAGGCCCAGACGGCGGCCCGTTTCCGTCAGCCGCATGTCGGCGTTGTCTTCGCGCAATTGCAGGCGGTATTCGGCGCGGCTGGTGAACATGCGGTATGGCTCGGTCACGCCCTTGGTAATCAGGTCGTCCACCAGCACGCCCAGATAGGCTTCGTCGCGGCGCGGCAGCCACGGCGGCTCGCCCTTGACTTGCAAGGCGGCGTTCAGGCCCGCAAACAGCCCTTGCGCCGCCGCCTCCTCGTAGCCTGTGGTGCCGTTGATCTGGCCAGCAAAAAACAGGCCTTCGATTTGCCTGGTTTCAAAGCTGCTTTTCAGCGCGCGCGGATCGAAATAGTCATATTCGATGGCGTAGCCGGGCCGCAGAATGTGCGCGTTTTCCAGCCCGCGAATGCTGCGCACCAGCGCATATTGAATATCAAAAGGCAGGCTGGTGGAAATGCCATTGGGGTAAAACTCGTTCGTGCTCAAGCCCTCCGGCTCCAGAAAAATCTGGTGGCTGTCTTTGCCCGCGAAGCGGTTGATCTTGTCTTCCACGCTGGGGCAGTAGCGCGGCCCCACGCCCTCGATCTGCCCCGTGAACATGGGGCTGCGGTCAAAGCCGCTGCGAATGATGTCGTGCGTGCGCTCGTTGGTGTTGGTTATCCAGCATGGCACTTGCCGGGGGTGCATGCTGGCGTGGCCCATGAAGCTGAAAACAGGCACGGGGTCTGCGTCGCCAGGCTGCTCCGTGCAGGCGGAAAAATCAATCGTGCGCCCATCCAGGCGCGGCGGCGTGCCTGTTTTCAGCCGCCCTTGCGGCAGCTGGAGTTCCCTCAGCCGCGCCGCCAGCGAAATGGAAGGCGCATCGCCCGCGCGGCCGCCCGCGTAGTTGTCCAGCCCGATGTGGATGCGCCCATTCAAAAACGTGCCCGTTGTCAGCACCACCGCCCGCGCCTCGAAGGCCAGGCCCATTTGCGTGACCACGCCCACGGCGCGCCCGCCTTGCACTTGCACATCATCCACTGCCTGCTGGAACAGCCAGAGATTGGGCTGGTTTTCCAGCCGCCCGCGCATGGCCGCGCGGTACAGCACGCGATCGGCTTGCGCGCGCGTGGCGCGCACGGCCGGCCCTTTGCTGCCGTTGAGCGTGCGGAACTGAATGCCCGCTTCATCCGCCGCCAGCGCCATCGCGCCGCCCAGCGCATCCACCTCTCGCACCAGATGGCCCTTGCCAATGCCGCCAATGCTGGGGTTGCAGCTCATTTGCCCCAGGGTTTCAATGCTGTGCGTCAGCAGCAGCGTGGCGCAGCCCATGCGGGCCGCCGCCAGGGCCGCTTCAGCGCCAGCGTGGCCGCCGCCCACCACAATCACATCAAATCGGCGGGGAAAAACAGTGCTTGATTTCATAAACAAAAAAAGCCCGGCAATGAATGCGGGCCTGGGCTGAAATTATATGAAGCAGAGCCGATTGAGTCATTTGCTCCACGCTTTCATGAATATATCTGAAACAATTCGTCATTTAAAATGTTTTTACTTCAACCCGTTCATGCCGCATGAAACACGCAACGACTCTTTCTTTCGCGCGCCGCCTACTGGCTGCCTGTGCGGCCACTCTGTTTGCCTGTGCCGCGCCGGTTGTGGCGCAGGCCGGATCCGTGCTGGATCGCATTCAGTCCACGGGCGTATTGAAAATGGGATACCGGGCCGACGGCGCGCCTTTCTCGTGGGAAACAGGGCCAAGCGCAGCGACCGGATATGCGCCGGATATTTGCCAGCGCATCGCCGCCAGCATTGCCAGCCATCTGAAACTGCCCAAGCTGCAAGTGCAGGCTGTGCCCGTGCTTGAATCCACCCGCATTTCAGCCGTCATCAATGGAGAAATCGACATTGAATGCGCTGGCACCACCAATAGCAAGGCGCGGCGCGAACAAGTGGCTTTCGGCTTGCCTTATTTCTATGCCGGCTCGGCGCTGATGGTTCGTGAAGGCGGCGGCATCACGGGTCTTGGCAATTGCAGGGGCAAAAAGCTGGGCACGATCGAAGGCTCCACCAGCAGCCAGATTGCCGAACTCAAAAACGACAATGGCGGCTGGACGCTCAAAACCTTCAAATCCATGAACGAGGCTGTGGCGGCGCTGGGGCGCGGCGAGATTGACGTGCTGATGTACGACGACGTCACCCTGCTCACCGCAGCGGCGCAATCCGGCGGCAAGCTTTCCGTGCTGGCGCAGCGCTACTCCATCGAACCGCTGGCGCCCATGTTCAGCAAGTCTGATCCCGAGCTGGAAAAAGTGGTGCTGCAAGCCATGCAGCAGCTTTATCGCGATGGAGAAATGGACGCCATCTACAAGCGCTGGTTTCTCTCCCCCCTGCCTGGTCTGGGCTACAACCTGAACCTGAAAATGGGCGCCTTGCTGCAAGACAACCTGCGCCGCCCCACGAGCTACGTGGCGGACTGGACGGTGATGTAAGCACGCCTCCTTCTCCCCCAAGGAGAATCAGCAGACAGCCTCTCTGTGTATTTGCACAGGAAATACTGAAACGAACTTTGCTGCAAGCGCTTTCACCCGCGCAAGCAGAATGCAATCCATAATTGCATTCCCTCGGTGAAAACCCTTGCAAATCATGACAATCGCTTCTGCTTCTTTCTCCCGCCTGGCCCTGCGCCTGCTGGCGGGCTTGGCTGCCTGCGCGGCCCTGGCGTCGCCTGCGCATGCGGGGCCGGTGCTGAACCGCATCCAGGCCACCGGCGTATTCAAGATGGGCTACCGCCCGAACGGCGCGCCCTTTTCATGGGAAACCAGCCCCGGCGCTGCAACAGGCTACGCGCCTGACATTTGCCAGCGCATTGCCGCAGGCATTGCCGCCCATCTGAAACTGCCCAAGCTGCAAGTGCAGGCTGTGCCCGTGCTTGAATCCACGCGCATTCCCGCCGTCGTCAATGGCGAAATCGACATGGAATGCGCCGGCACCACCAACAACAAGGCGCGGCGCGAACAAGTGGCTTTTGGCCTGGCCTATTTCTATGCCGGCTCGGCGCTGATGGTTCGTGAAGGCAGCGGCATCACGGGCCTGAGCGGCCTCAGGGGCAAGAACCTGGGCGTGCTTGAAGGAGCCACCGGCAACCAGATCATTGATATCCACAAAAACCGCAGCGGCGGCTGGACGCTCAAAACCTTCAAATCCATGCGCGAAGCCACAACCGCGCTGGAGCGAGGCGAGATCGACGCCCTGCTCGACGACGATGTCACTCTGCTCACCATCGCCGCGCAATCCGGCGGCAAATTTTCCGTTCCGGCGCAGCGTTACTCCATTGAACCGCTGGCCCCCATGTTCAGCAAGAGCGATCCGGAGCTGGAGCGGGTGGTGCTGCAAATCATGCAGCAGCTCTACCGCGACGGAGAAATGGACGCCATCTACAAGCGCTGGTTTCTCTCTCCCCTGCCCGGCCTGGGCTACAACCTGAACCTGAAAATGGGCGCCCTGCTGCAAGACAACCTGCGCCGCCCCACGGCTTACGTGACCGACTGGACGGTGATGTAGGAGCCTGCTCAGCCCGCCTACGGGCATCAGAAACAGGAGCGAATTCAAGGGGTTCAAAATGCCGCTTCGCGCAGCCCCTACTAGGACATCACGCTATGAATAAAGGAGCTAAATAACTCTGCCTGCTCCCTGCGTGTTCCAGCGATTTTTCAAGGCCGCCGCAAGCCGGCCTGCTGCGCGTCGGCGTCTTTCGCTTCATCTCAAGGCCAAGCGCCAGTCTGGCGGAAAATCCGCCAGATTGTTTTTGGCGCGTTTCAAAATCCATTTCTCAAATTGTGGCAAAGGCTGCCATGCGTGGCCTGGATATATTCACTGAGCACGGCATGATTACTTTCAAAATCAATGAACCCATCAGCGGCAGCCAATTCGTGGAATTGCTGAAAAATACCAGCCTGGGCGCGCGGCGGCCTCTGGATGATTCCGCTCGCATCGCCGCCATGCTTGCGCATGCCAATCTGGTGGTGACGGCCTGGGATGCGGCCTCGCTGATCGGCGTGGCCCGTTGCGTGACGGATTTCGCCTACTGCTGCTATCTGTCTGATCTGGCCGTGCGTGAATCGCACCAGAAACAAGGTGTCGGCATCGCCTTGATTGACAAGGTGAAATCGGCGCTGCATCCCGCGTGCAAAATCATTTTGCTGGCCGCGCCGGACGCCGCTGGTTACTATCCGCACATCGGTTTTTCACAGCATATGAGCGCTTGGGTCAAGGCGTGATCGTTAATCCGTTCAATTTTTATTCAGGCATATCGTGAATTTATCGTCAATATCCTGTCGATAAGCAATATTCGTATATTTCAGCTTGAGGCGGCCTCAATCAGTCAGCAGCCAGCCAGAAACCTCCTCTTTGCGCAAGCGCCGTGGCGGTGAAAAAGCGCGGAAAGCCATATTCCGGTAATATTCCACGCTTTGTTGCGCTGGGTTCGTCGCATTCCTGCGACAAGGCTGCGAATGAGGTTGATGAAATGCTGTTGAACAACTCTGTCCGCCGCGCTGTCTGCGTGTTTTCCTTGGCTTTGCTGGGCGCAGGCAGCGCATGGGGGGGTGAAACCCTGGATGCCATCAGAAACACGGGGCGCATGACCCTGGGTTACCGCGAAAACGCCATACCGTTCTCATGGAAAACCAAAAGCGGACAAGTGGTGGGCTACGCCATTGAAACCTGCCAGCGCCTGGCCGCCGCCGTGCAGGAGCATTTGAAGCTGCCTCGCCTGGAAGTGCGCTACGTTCCCGTGACCTCGGCGGATCGCGTGCGCTCCATTCTTGACAAGCGCATTGACCTTGAATGCGGCGTGACCACCAACACGCCCGCCCGGCGCGAGCTGGTGGCCCTGGGGCTGACCTACTTTTATGCGGGCGCGCGCCTGCTGGTGCGCGAAGGCGAGGGCATCCTCTCCTTGCAGGACATGAAGAACAAAACGCTGGGGCTGGTCAAAGGCACCACGGGCGAGCTGGTGATGCAAAAACACCAGCGCCAGCACACCGATGGCTGGAAAACGCAGCTGTTTGACAGCACCAATGACGGCGTGACCGCGCTGGAGCAAGGCAGGATCGACGGCATCCTGACAGACGACGTTCAGCTGCTGGTGCGCGCGCGCCAGTCGTCCCGGCATCTGGAATTGGTGGGGCCTGCCTTGTCCATTGAGCCGCTGACCCTGGCATTCAGCAAGGCCGACCGGGAGCTGGGCAGCCTGGTGGATGGCGAAATGAAGCGCCTGTACCGCAGCGGCGCCATGCAGGAGATGTACCAGCGCTGGTTTCGCAGCCCGCTGCCCGAACTGGGCTACAGCCTGGACTTGGCCCCCGGCAGGCTGCTCAACGACAACTTCCAGCGACCCAGCGCCTATGTGGCGGACTGGGTCATGCTGTGAGCGCCCGCTCGCGGCTGGCTGCGCGGGGCCGAATGTGAAGGGCGGATGCGCAGCATTCTTTTGCTCCTTGAATCAGAGCAAGGGGTCCTAGTGGAATCTGCGCAAGACGGTATTTCTGCTGCTTAAATCTGCTCCTTTTTTTAATGCATCATGGCGGCGTGCGCCGCTTGGCGAACCCTTGTGAATCCTTATCGGGCAGATGCAGCGCGCCCTCTTTTCATTACAGAAACCACGACATGAGCTGGCTTTTTCTCATCACCGCCGGGCTGCTGGAAATCGGCTGGCCGCTGGGCCTCAAATACGCGCAGCAAGACGGCTGCCGCCTCGCGGGCATCGCCGCCGCCGTTCTCTTCATGGCAGGCAGCGGTTTCCTGCTTTTTCTCGCCCAGAAGGAAATTCCGATGGGCACCGCCTATGCGGTGTGGACGGGCATTGGCGCGGCAGGCGCATTTCTCGTGGGCGTTCTCTTTTTCAACGACGCAGCCACCCTTGGCCGCTGGCTCGGCGCGGCGCTGATCATCAGCGGCGTGGTCGTGATGAAACTCTCAAGCGGACGCTGAAAACGCCCGCTCGTGAAATGGCCAGTCCCATGCGTTCAGCACAGGTGTCCCGCGCCTTTCAATGTTGAGTTTCCAGGGCCTTTTGAGCCGCTTGCGCCCGTGAAACAAGCCCGGGCAGCTATTATTTTCATAGTCAAACAGGCCAGCAAAAAATGGAAGGGAGCCGAGCATGGGATTGAGTCTGGTGCAGGGCCGCGCCCTGATGGGGCTGGCCGCGCCCGCCGTGGCGGTGGAAGCGCACCTGGCCAATGGCCTGCCCGCCTTCACGCTGGTGGGCCTGGCCGATGTGGAGGTGAAAGAAGCGCGCGAGCGCGTGCGCAGCGCCTTGCTCAACAGCGGCCTGCAATTTCCGCACAACCAGCGCATCACCGTCAATCTGGCCCCGGCTGATTTGCCCAAGGATTCGGGCCGCTTTGATCTGCCCATTGCGCTGGGCATTCTGGCGGCCAGCGGCCAGATTGACGGGCGCAAGCTCGCGGGCTGGGAATTTGCGGGCGAGCTGTCGCTTTCAGGCGAGCTGCGCCCCGTGCGCGGCGCGCTGGCCACGGCGGCGGCCCTGCACGCGGCGCAGACGGAAGACGCCGCCCGCGTTCGTCTCGTGCTGCCGCCCGGCAGCGCGGAAGAAGCGGCGCTGGCGCCAGGCATTGACGTGTACCGCGCCCGCCATTTGCTGGATGTGGTGGCGCAGTTTCTGCCTGACGGCGCGCCCCCGCCCGCTTCAGACGCGGCCAGCGGCTGGGCCAGGCTGGCCGGCGCCACGCCCGCCGCTGCGCCCCAATACCCCGATCTGGCCGATGTGAAAGGCCAGGCCGCCGCCAAGCGCGCGCTGGAAATCGCCGCCGCTGGCGGCCACAGCCTGCTCATGTCCGGGCCGCCGGGCACAGGCAAATCCATGCTCGCGCAGCGCTTTGCGGGCCTGCTGCCGCCCATGAGCGCGCCAGACGCGCTGCAAAGCGCCGCCATTGCCAGCCTGGCCGGGCGCTTTTCGCTTGCCCAATGGGGCTTGCGCCCTACTTGCGCCGCACCACTCGGCCAGCGCCGTGGCGCTGGTCGGCGGCGGCTCGCCGCCCAGGCCGGGCGAAATTTCGCTGGCGCACAACGGCGTGCTGTTTCTGGATGAGCTGCCCGAATTCCCCCGCGCCGCGCTGGAAGCCTTGCGCGAACCGCTGGAATCGGGCCACATCACCATCTCGCGCGCCGCGCAGCGGGCCGAATTTCCGGCGCGCTTTCAGCTCATTGCCGCCATGAACCCCTGCCCTTGCGGCCACCTGGGCGATGCGCGCCATGCCTGCCGCTGCACGCCGGACCAAATCGCCCGCTACCAGGGCAAGCTCTCCGGCCCGCTGCTGGACCGCATCGACCTGCACGTGGAAGTGCCCGCCCTGCCCGCCGCCGAGCTGCTGGCCGCCCCGCCTGGCGAAAGCAGCGCCGCCATACGCGCGCGCTGCGCCGCCGCCTGCCAGCGCGCGCTGGCGCGGCAAGGCATGCCCAATCAATATCTGGCCGGGCAGGCGCTGGATGAATATCTGCATTTGCAGCCCGAAGCCGCCCGCTTTGCCCAAACCGCCGCCGAGCGCCTGGGCTGGAGCGCCCGCGCCACGCACCGCGCCTTGAAAGTGGCCCGCACCATTGCCGACCTGGCCGGCAGCGCAACCGTGGCCGCCGCCCACGTGGCCGAAGCCGTGCAATACCGGCGCGCACTGGGCGCGGCCGCTGCGCGCCATTAATGAATGCAAAGAAAGAGACAAGCGCGCCCATTACATGAATATGGCACGAAAAATGCTATGAAAAACCCGAAAAGCGTGTCATGCTAGATAGCTCCGCATCGTTGTTTGATGTTTTTTTGCGGCTGATTCGCCGCAGGATTTTTTAGAAGTATTGAAATGTCCAACTCCAAAGACGCCCTTGTTTTCCTGATCGACGACGATGCCAGCGTGCGCGAAGCCCTTGCCTGGCTGCTGCGCTCGCGCCGCCTGGTGCCTGAGGCTTTTTCCAGCGCCGAAGCCTTTGAGGCCATGCTCGGCCCGGCCCCGGAGCTTGACGGCGATGAGCCGCCCCCCGTGCCGCCGCACCCGGCCTGCATCGTGCTGGACGTGCGCCTGGAAGGCGGCATGAGCGGCCTGGAGCTGTTTGAAAAACTGCTGGCGCGCGGCATCGCCTGGGTGTGGCCCGTCATCTTCCTCACGGGCCATGCCGACGTGCCCATGGCCGTGGCCTCCATCAAGCGCGGCGCTTTCGACTTCTGCGAAAAACCCTTCTCCGACAACGCGCTGGTGGACCGCATCGAACAGGCGCTGCAAGTCTCCGCCGAGCGCATGGAAGTGCTGCATGACCGCCATGACGTTGTCGCCCGCATCAACGAGCTGACCGACCGCGAGCAGGAAGTGATGTACTGCATTGCCCGGGGCCTGGCCAACAAGGCCACGGCAGACGAGCTGGGCATCAGCGTGCGCACGGTGGAAGTGCATCGCGCCCGCGTGTTTGACAAGATGCGCGTCAAATCCGCCGTCGATCTGGCCAACTTGTTGCAAGCCTTGTGAGCGCCACAGGCCGCAGAGCAGGTTGAGCCTGAGCAGACAACGCGCAAGCGGGCCGCCCGGCCCGCTTTTCTTTGAACAGGTTCCGGGGCCGCGAGGATTGGCTGCCCTTATTTCTGAAGCAGACCCATGCGAATCATCATCCTTGGCGCAGGCCGCGTTGGCGAAAGCGTGGCCGAAAACCTGGCCAGCGAGCAAAACGACATCACCGTCATCGACCCCGACCCCGAGCGCCTGCGCCGCCTGGAAGACCGCCTGGAGCTGCGCGGCGTCATCGGCAATGGCATCCAGCCCTCGGTGCTGCGCAATGCGGGCGCGCAAGATGCCGACATGTTCGTTGCCTGCACCCCGCAGGACGAAACCAACCTGGTGGCCTGCAAGATCGCGCACGACGTGTTCAACGTGCCCACCCGCATCGCCCGCGTACGCTCCCCCGAAATCAAGGGCAGTGAGGCGCTGCTGGGGCCAGACGGCTTTGCGGTAGACCGCGTCATCTGCCCTGAAGACTCCGTCACGCGCTACATCCTCCAGCTGGTGGAATACCCGGAAGCGCTGCAAGCGTTGCAATTCTCGCAAGGCCGCGTCTGCCTAGTGGCCGTGCGCGTGTCAGGCCACAGCGACCTGGCCGGGCGTACCGTGGGCGAATTCAGCCAGGAACACGGGGAGATGAATTTCCGCATCGTCGCCATCTACCACCTGGGCGAAGAAATAGCCTGCGACTCGGCCTCGCGTGTGTGTGCGGGAGACGAAGTGTTCGTGCTGGTCGCCCGCGAGCAGGCGAACCAAGTGCTGCGCGCCATCGGCAGCGCCAACCAGCCCGTGCGCCGCGTGATGATTGTGGGCGGCGGCCGCGTGGGCCTGAGCCTGGCGCGCAGCCTGGCGGGGCAATGCGCCGTCAAGGTCATCGAGCACGACCGTCTGCGCTGCAAATACCTGGCTGGCGAGCTGCCCGATTCGCTTGTGCTGCTGGGCGACGCCGCCGACGAAGACCTGCTGTGCAACGAAAACGTGGGCGAAATGGATTTGTTCGTGGCCGTCACCAGCGACGACGAAGACAACATCCTCTCGGCCATGCTCGCCAAGCGCATGGGCGCGCGGCGCGTCATGGCCCTGGTCAATCGCCGCGCCTATGCCGACATGCTCGAAGGCAGCGCCATCGACATTGCCATATCGCCCGCGCACGCCGTCATCGGCGAGCTGCTCACCCACGTGCGGCGCGGCGCAGTGGTTGCCGTTCACAGCCTGCGCCGGGGCGCCGCCGAAGCGCTGGAAGGCGTGGCCCGGGGCAGCGCCAAGACTTCACGCCTTGTGGGCCGCCGCATCGATGAAATCGAACTGCCGCAAGGCGCGCGCGTTGGCGCCATCGTGCGCCCTTCCACCCTGGGCACGCAAGTGCTCATGCCCCACCATGACACCGTCATCGAAGCCGATGACCACGTCATTCTCTTTCTGCCCCACAAACGCGCCATCCGGAAAGCAGACAAGCTCTTTCAGGTGCGCGCCACTTTCTTCTAAATTGCTCCTCTAACAATAGCGTGATGTCCTAGTAGGGGCTGCGCAAAGCGGCATTTTGAACCCCTTGAATTCGCTCCTATTTTTGATATTTCCTGGCGATCGGCCCTGCCTGGAGACTTGCTCTGCCTGCACCTGCTGCAAGCACCCCGTTGCTATCATGCGCAGTTGCATTTTTCGCGGGCAACCCCCACCCTTCGCGCTCATGGCCGACAAGCAAAACTTTCCGGGCGACAAGCCCCTTCACTGCTCCTTTTGCGGCAAAAGCCAGCATGAGGTGCACCGACTCATTGAAGGCAAGGTGGGCAGCCATTTCGCCTTCATCTGTGACGAGTGCGTCAAGCAAAGCTCCAGCATCCTGCAAGAAGAGCTGAAAAATGACGCGGCAGCTTGCGCCAGCGACAGCCTGCCCACGCCGGCGGAGCTGAAGGCGCACCTGGACAACTACGTGATCGGGCAGGAAAAGGCCAAGCGCACGCTGGCCGTGGCCGTGTACAACCACTACAAGCGCCTGCGCCACAAGGACGACAGCCTGGGCGGCGATGTGGAGCTGGCCAAAAGCAACATCCTGCTCATCGGCCCGACCGGCTCCGGCAAAACGCTGCTGGCGCAAACCCTGGCGCGCCAGCTCAATGTGCCCTTTGCGATGGCCGACGCCACCACGCTCACCGAAGCCGGCTACGTGGGCGAAGACGTGGAAAACATCATCGCCAAGCTGCTGCAAAACTGCGAATACAACGTGGAGCGCGCGCAGCGCGGCATCGTCTATATCGACGAAATCGACAAGATCACCCGCAAGGCCGACAACCCCAGCATCACGCGCGACGTTTCGGGCGAAGGCGTGCAGCAGGCGCTGCTCAAGCTCATTGAAGGCACCGTGGCCAGCGTGCCGCCGCAAGGCGGGCGCAAAGTGCCCAACTCGGAATACCTGCAAGTGGACACGACCAACATTCTGTTCATCTGCGGCGGCGCGTTCGCCGGGCTGGAAAAGGTGATTGAGGCGCGCATGGAATCGGGCGGCATCGGCTTTGGCGCCACCGTGCGCAGCAAGCAGGAGCGCTCGCTCACGCAGGTGTTCGCCGACGTGGAGCCGGAAGACCTCATCAAATACGGAATGATTCCCGAGCTGGTGGGCCGCATGCCCGTGGTGACCACGCTGGCGGAGCTGACGGAAGACGCGCTCGTTCAAATCCTCACCGAGCCGAAAAACGCCCTCGTCAAGCAATACGAGCGCCTGTTCGCGATGGAAGGCGTGGAGCTGGAAATCACCCCCGCCGCGCTGCGCGCCATTGCCCGCAAGGCGCTGGCGCGCAAAACGGGCGCGCGCGGCCTGCGCTCCATCATGGAGCAGGCGCTGATCGACACCATGTTTGACCTGCCCAATACGCCAGACGTGGCCAAAGTCGTCATCGAAGAAGCCGTCATCACCGGAAACCAGCCGCCGCTGCGCGTGCCGCGCGAGGCCGCCAAGTCGGCTGCGTGAGCGGGGCGCCAAGGCGCGGGCTTCGATCAAGGGCCAGGCATCAGGTTCAGGCATCAAATCGGCCGTTTGTCCTAGTGAAATCAGCGCAGGCCGCTATCAAAAGCATAGTCAATACAGCGATCTCCTTGCATCATGAGCACCCCGAAGACTCTGGCCGAATGGCTCGCGCATGCCGAGCGCCTGCATCCTGAAAACATCGCGCTGGGGCTGGAGCGCGTGCGCGAAGTGGCCTCGCGCATGGGGCTGGCGTTTGCCTGCCCTGTTTTCACCGTGGCGGGCACCAACGGCAAAGGCTCCACTTGCGCCATGCTGGAGGCCGTGCTCACGCATGCGGGCTACCGCGTGGGCGTCTACACCTCGCCGCATCTGGTGGATTTTGAAGAGCGCTGCCGCGTGCGCGGCCAGCCTTGCGACGCCCAAACGCTGGCGGCGGCCTGCGCCGCCGTGGAGCAGGCGCGCGGCGGCGTGGCGCTGACCTACTTTGAGTTCACCACGCTGGCCATCTTGCATGTGCTCGCAGGGGCCGGGCTGGATGCCGTGGTGCTGGAAGTGGGCATGGGCGGGCGGCTGGATGCCGTGAACATCATCGACGCCGACTGCGCCATCATCACCAGCGTGGACATCGACCACGCCGAATTTCTGGGCGCCACGCGCGAGGAAATCGGCCGCGAGAAGGCGGGCATCTTGCGCGCGGGCCGCCCCGCCATCGTCAGCGACCCCGTGCCGCCGCAAAGCGTGATCGAGCGCGCCACGGCCATCGGGGCGGATTTGTGGCTGTCAGGGCGCGACTTCAACGTCAGCGGCGACAAGCAGCAATGGGCCTGGGCCGGGCGCGGGCGGCGCTACAGCGGCCTGGCCTACCCGGCCCTGCGCGGCGCCAACCAGCTGGTGAACGCCGCTGGCGCGCTGGCCGCGCTGGAGGCCCTGCGCAGCCGCCTGCCCGTGACGGCGCAGGCCGTGCGGGGCGGCATGGCGCACGTCACGCTGCCAGGGCGCTTTCAGATCGTGCCGGGCAAGCCCGCCCTGGTGCTGGATGTGGCGCACAACCCCCACGCCGTGGCCACGCTGGCGGCCAATCTGGACGCGATGGGCTTTTACCCCACCACCCGCGCCGTGTTCGGCGCCATGCGCGACAAAGACCTGCCGGGCATCCTTGCGCGCATTGACCCGATCATCGACCACTGGTATTTCACCGATTTGCCCACGCCCCGTGCCCTGCCTGCCGCCCAATTGCAGGCCTTGTGGCAGGCGCAAACCCGGCGCAAGAACGTGCCCGTCGAGTGCTTTGCCAGCCCCGCCCAGGCCCTGAACGCCGCAGCGCTGGCGACTGAGGCGACCGATAGAATCGTCGTCTTTGGCTCGTTTTTCACCGTCGGCGGCGTGCTGCGGCATGGCGTGCCGCATCTGGAGCCGGGCCAGCCCGTGCCGCCGCCCAGGGCCACGCCAAACTGACGAGTCGCCACACGGCTTGCCTTGGGCGGCGCGCCTGTCCGCCTGACCGGCCCCGCCCGCCTCCAGCACGCCTTCACGCCTTCGCCTTCACACTTTCGTCCGCCTTACCGCTCATGGCCTTTCCTCCTTTTCGCCCCCCCGGCCAGGACAAACCCTCGCCTGCTCGTGCGGGCCGCAAGCGGTCAGAGCCGGCGGCGCCCGCCCTGTCGGTCGATGAGCTGCGCCGCCAGGCGCGCGTGCGCCTGCTGGGCGCGCTGGTGCTGGTGGCTGCCGCCATCATCGGGCTGCCCATGCTGTTTTCTTCGCAGCCCAGGCCCGTGGCCGTGCAAGCGCCCGTGGTCATTCCAGACCGCGATCAGGTCGCTCCACTGCCGCCGCCTTCATCCGCCGCCTCCGCGCGCAGCAGCCAGATTGACACGGCAGACAGCCTGAATGAGCGCGAAGAACTCATTGCCGCCACTGGAGCCGCGCCTGAACCGCCCGCCGCGTCTGCGCGCCCGCAGCCGCTCACGCCCTATCAACCGCAGCCGCCCCAGCCCCGGCCTGCGGCGGACAAGCCAGCGGAAAAACCGGCTGAAAAACCCGCAGCCAAGCCCGCCAAACCTGAAAAAACCGTCGAGAAACCAGCCAAGCCCGCCGAAAAACCGGCCAGGCCGGCGGAAAAACCAGCTGACCGCAAACCCGTCAAGCCTGCGGACAAGCCGGTGGAGAAACCTGCGGAAAAACCGGCGGACAAGGCTGCCGACAAGCCTCGCGCCGCTGCGCGCGAAAGCAGCGGCGACGCGCAGCGCGCCCTGGCCCTGCTGCACGGCCAGGGCGGCAAGCCTTCGCGCGCGGCCGAAGCCAGCGACGGCGACCGCGCGCGCGCGCTGCTGGAAGGCCGCAGCGCCAAACCGGCAGACAAGGCTGCCGCCGACAAGGCCGCAGACAAACCCGCCGCCAAGCCCGCCGCTGGCGGCAGCCGCTTTTTCATCCAGATTGGCGCGTTTGCCGATGCGGCAGGCGCGGCCAGCGCCCGCCAGAAAGCCGAGCGCGCGGGCGTGCACACCTACACGCAGGCGGTCAGTACGGCCTCCGGCCAGCGCACCCGCGTGCGGGCCGGCCCTTTCAGCTCCCGCGAAGAGGCTGACAAGGCCGCCGCCGCGCTCAAACGCGCGGGCCTGCCCTCCGCCGTGCAGGCGCAGTGAGGGCGCGCATGCTGTGGCGCAGGCTCCAGGGCGCTGACGCCTGTTTTGGTTTTTTCACTCACCTTCAAGGAGCGTGAACGACATGTCTGCCGAAATCTTTCCAACTCCCCTGGACTGGGTGGCCTTGGCAGTGCTGCTGGTGTCGCTGCTGGCGGGGTTCATGCGCGGTTTTCTGATCGAGGCCATTGCGCTGTGCGGCTGGGTGGGCGGCTTTTTTCTGGCCCGCGCCTTCGCAGCCGATGTGGCGGCCTGGCTGCCCATGGAGAACTCCCTGCCTGGCGTGCGGCTGGCCGCAGGCTTCGCGCTGATTTACGTGCTGGCGGTTTTCGCGGGAGGCTTCGTGGCCTGGATGGTGTCGCGCGGCGCCGAGGCCGTGGGCCTGCGCGCCGTGGACCGGGGCCTGGGCGCGGTGTTCGGCGTCTGCCGCGCGCTGTTCATCGTGGTGCTCATGGTGTGGCTGTGCGGCGCTACCCCGCTGGCCCGCAAGCCGTGGTGGCCGCATTCCTGGAGCTTGCGGGCGGCTTCCGGTTTTGTGCCTCTGCTGCCCAAGGAGCCGCCTTCGCTGCCGCCTGCCGATGCGTGGGCCGCCCTGCTGCATGACTCGTCCCTGCTGGGCGGCGGCGCGCCAGCTTCTGTTCCCGCCCATCCGGCCTCCGCGCCGCCGCCTGACGTGGCGCCGCCGCCCGCCCAAGCTGCGCCAGAGGCCCCTGCCGCGCCTATCGCGCCAGCTGAGCCTGCCGGGCATGGCGCGAGACCGCATCGCGTGCATGGCACGGAGCATGGCGCGCACGGCCGCCGCCATGCAACCCCTGCCCCTGTTTCCGTCCCGGCTCCTGCTGTTGCGCCCGCCCCCGTGCCTGCGTCCACGCCCGCCGTGGCGCCGCCGCCGGCCCAGGCGCAGCCCGCTGCCGCCGAACCCCAGCCCGCCGAGCGCCGCAGCATTACCCTGCGGCAGGGCGTGCATTACTGAAAAACTGCTTTTCCCACCTCAACCCGGAGCCAACCACCATGTGCGGCATTGCTGGCGCAGTCCATAGCGCCCCTGTCAATCAGATTCTTTATGACGCGCTTTTGCTGCTGCAACACCGGGGGCAGGACGCGGCGGGCATCGCCACCCAGCACGAGCGCCGCTTTTTCATGCACAAGGCGCGCGGCATGGTGCGCGATGTGTTCCGCACCCGCAACATGCGCGCGCTGCCCGGCAACATGGGGCTGGGCCAGGTGCGCTACCCCACGGCGGGCAACGCCTACAGCGAAGAAGAGGCGCAGCCTTTCTATACGAGCGCGCCTTTTGGCATCGTGCTGGTGCACAACGGCAATCTCACCAACGCGCCGGCGCTCAAGGCCGAGCTGTTTTCCACCGATCACCGCCACACCAACACCAGCAGCGATTCCGAGGTGCTGCTGGGCGTGCTGGCGCATGAGCTGGAGCGCGTTTCGCGCGGGCACACGCTCACGCAAGAGGATGTATTTGCCGCCGTGCGCGGCGTGCACCAGCGCGTGCGCGGCTCGTACGCCGTGATTGCCATGATTGCGGGGCATGGCCTGCTGGCCTTTCGCGATCCGCACGGCATCCGCCCTTTGTGCATGGGCCGCAGCGCCGACGGGCTGACGATGGTGGCCAGCGAATCCGTGGCGCTGGAAGGGCTGGGCTGCGCGCTGGAGCGCGATCTGGAGCCGGGCGAGGCCGTGTTCATTGGCGCCAGCGGCGAGCGCAGCGCCATGCAGTGCGCTCAGCAGCCGCGCTGCACGCCCTGCATCTTTGAATACGTGTATCTGGCCCGGCCCGATTCGGTGATGAATGGCATCTCCGTCTATCAGGCCCGCATTGCGCTGGGCGAGGCGCTGGCCAGGCGCGTGGTTTCCACCGTGCCGCCCACGCAAATTGACGTGGTCATTCCCGTGCCCGAAACCAGCCGCCCCAGCGCCGCGCGGCTGGCGCAGCTGCTGGGGCTGCCGTGCCGGGAAGGCTTTGTGAAAAACCGCTACGTGGGCCGCACGTTCATCATGCCGGGGCAGGCCGTGCGCAAAAAATCGGTGCGGCAAAAGCTCAGCCCCATCGCCAGCGAGTTCGCGGGCAAGAACGTGCTGCTGGTCGATGACTCCATCGTTCGCGGCACCACCAGCCGCGAAATCGTGCAGATGGTGCGCGACGCCGGGGCCAGCAAGGTTTTCCTGGCCAGCGCCGCGCCGCCCGTGCGCTTTCCCAACGTGTATGGCATTGACATGCCCACGCGCGAGGAGCTGGTGGCGCATGGCCGCAGCACGGAAGAAATTTGCCAGATCATCGGCTGCGACGCGCTCATCTACCAGGACGTGGAGGCGATGAAGCAGGCCATCGGCCAGCTCAATGCGGCGCTGCCGGGCTTTGACGCTTCGTGCTTTGACGGCATCTACGTCACGGGCGACATCACCGAAGAGACGCTGGCGCGCATGCAGCAGGAGCGCCGCGCCGCCGAGGCCGCCCAGGCCGCCAAACAGGAAGATGCGGATGCCTGAGCAAGCGGCTTATTTTGCTCCTTGATTCATAGCATGATGTCCTAGTGAAATGAGCGCAAGGCCCATTTTTTGGGCTTTGAATTTGCTCCTCTTTTCTTTAATTCGCCCTGAAGGCCTGCCATGACCCAACCCACCGACACCCTGCCTCTGCCCCTCGGCCTGCACCCGGACACCCTGGCCGTGCGCACCACCATCCCGCGCAGCGGCTACGGCGAGCACTCCGAGGCGCTGTATCT
>ERZ773077.202-NODE-202-length-44995-cov-10.284535_pt1 | contig 44995 bp, 57 predicted proteins | sample MGYA00580612_ERZ773077 | MGnify/ENA primary metagenome ERZ773077 (study PRJEB29015, sample SAMEA2737971) | human oral metagenome | biome: human oral; feature: human-associated habitat; material: dental | place: China | collected 2021 ...
TGCGGCTTTGGATGCGGCCTTCAATGTAAACCTGGCTGCCTTTTTTCAGGTATTGCCCGGCTACTTCGGCCATGCGGCGGTAGAGGGTGATGTTGTGCCATTCGGTGCGCTCTTGTTTTTGCCCGTGCTGGTCTTTCCATGTTTCGCTTGTGGCGATGGAAAAGTTGCAGACGGCCTCGCCGTTGGGCATGTAGCGGGCGATTGGATCTTGACCTAATCTTCCTATTAGAAACACCTTATTTAAACTCATAATTTATTTACTCCATTCGCATTTATTTTTCTCAACTGCTGCACCTAAATAGCCTTTTTTGCCAGAAACTAGATTTTTAATAGATTTCGGATTTATCCTGCCTTTCGCGGAACAATCTTGCATGTTGTCTTTTGGGCTCCCTGCAAACAAATGATGCGGATTTACACAAGTCGGATTATCGCAATGATGACAAATCACTTTCCCTTCAGGGATTTCTCCATAATGTATTTCATAAGACAACCTATGCGCTTTTATCGGAGAGCTTGTAGCTGTGTTTGTTATAGCTCCATACCCATGACCATCTGTAGCACCTAACCATTCCCAACAAGATTCATTAGATAGCCTTTTGACCAATTTCCAAAAACGTAAATGAATCGGGATGAAATCCCTAGATTTATTTAAACAACTTATGCTGCAAAATTTTCTATTCCCCCATTGGGTTGCGGAATCAGATTTCCTTTTATAGAAAACCCTTCCACAGCAGGCGCATTCTTTTGTTTCTTGTAGGCTCATACTGATTACTCCTTGTTTAACATACGGTTTCCCCTGCGCCGCCGTTGCGGGCGGCGGTGTCGGTTTACAGGCTTTCCAGCGTGTCGCGCTGGGCTTGGCTCAAATTCGGGTTTTGGGCGGCAGTCTCAAAATCGGTCGCGCCGGTGGAAACCGCTTCGCAGAGTTGGGCGAATTCGGCTTCCGGTATGCCTGCATCCGCATCGATGGTATTGGCCGCGCAATACTTGGTTAGGTCGCCCCAGCGGGCAATTTCATCCGCCCCGGCAATGCCGCGTTGTTCTTTTGTCAGGTTGCGGACGTATTCGCGCATAGCTTCCAAGTTGCCCTTTGCGGCCACAGCTTCCGCCGCGCGGATGATTTCGTCGCGTTCGGGATTGCCGCGTTCGCCGCCGAAAGGGTCGGGCTGCCCGGGCTGTACACCGTTCTGCGCATCACGCACCCGTTCGGCTTCGTCTTCGTCAAAAATCCCTGCGAAACCGAATGCCAGCCGTGCGGCCTGAATCATGGCCTTGTGGCGCAACATGCGTTTCGGATGTGACTGCCACGGCTGCGTATTGCGGCGGCATTCGTTGAAAAATTCGGTTACGCTGATGGGGTGGTTTCGGTCTTTGCGGTAGATTTTGCAGGTGCAGCTTTCATCGTCCTGTTCGAATTCCATGCCGTCGAATTGCGGGTTGCCGTTCAGAATCCGCGCCCAGCCGTCCACGCCGACAACGGGGACAATGCCGTTGTTTTTGTCGGGGAACGCATAGATTTCGCGCGTGAACGGGTTCAGCCCGTATTGGCTGGCGACAATCAGCAGTGCGGTAAACTGTTCGTTGGTCGGGTTGCCTTTGAACACGGTGGCTTTGAGGGTGGCAATCAATTCTTGCGGTTCGCCGCCGATGTTGAACTGCTTGGCCAACGCGCCGGTTTGGGCAAGTGCAATGTTGGTGTTTGGGGTCATTGGATTGTCCTTTTAGGATGCCTGGATTTCCCGAGTCAGGGTGTCCAGTTCGTTTAAAAAATCGGTTATTTCGGTTTCCAGCCGTGCAATCAGGGCTTCGTCGCGCGTGATGCGGATGCAGCGGTAGGCCAATGGTTCGGGCAGGCGGTCGTCGTAGCTCACGAAGTCGCACCACGCCCGCCCCGTGCAGGCCATCTGCCATTGCATCTGCAACAAATATTCGTGCTTCGGTTTGCGGCTCTGCAAAAATTCCAAGTGTGTTGCGGTATTCGGGCATTTGATTTCTATCAGTCCGTCCGCTCCGACCAGCCCGTCCGGGCTTGCGCCGCTCATGGCGATAGTCGGATGGTCGATAAACCCGACTTCGTCCACGATTTCCCCGGTTTCGATTTCATACACGGCGCGGGCTTTGGGTTCTAAATCGGTGCCGCGCTGCATGGCGGCGGTGTTCCTGCCGTCCGCCTTGCGCCCGGTCAGGCGCTCGCACAGCAGTTCGGACATATAGTTTTTGCGAGCGGCGGACGGGCTGCCGTTTTTATTGGCGGCGGTAGCATCGGCTACCCTGCTCGCGGTAACTTTGCCGAGCCTTGCGCCGTACCATTCTTCGGTTCGTTGTTCCATGCTTTCTTCTTCCTCGCCTGCCATATCCATACGCGGCGGCGTTGCTGTTTTACGGTTGCCATGGGCAGACAATCAATCGGTTTGTCGGGTTCAGGTGCGGCGGCATGGCGAGTTCTGCCAGTCGTTGCTGCTCTGCCAGTGCCGCTTTTAGCTTGGCTTTCCGATTTGATGCCGCAGTCATTTTTTTATTTGCGCAGCAGCGGCATTCGCGGCGGCGGTTCAGACCGTCTTGCACATAACGCAGCGTGGCAAATTCGGCGGCGGGTTTGGTTTCGCCGCAAACGGTGCAGGTTCGGCGCAGTCCGCCGTATTGCCTGTCCAGCCATTTTTGTTTATCGGGGTTTCGTGAAAATGCGGGCTTGGTATAGTGCGGGTTCATATCTTTCTCCATTTATTCCACCGGCACGCCGCAGTAATGATTTCTGTGCACGACACGGGCGGGCGTTCTCACGTTTTCTGGTTTCGGCGCGTGCCGCTGTTCCAATTCGGCGGCGTATTCGGCGGCGGCTTGCTGGCTGTCGAACATCTGCTTGTCCCGTTCGATGTTTTTTTCGCCACGCCGCCATTTGCTGCGGACTATCCAACAGCCGTTTTCTATGGGGTTGGTGATTGTGCCGCAGTATCGCGTCCGGTTAGCTTTACTCATGCACCACCCCCGCCGTCGGGTCGGCTTCCCACGTCTGCGCCAGTAATGCGGCTTGGCGGTCGGCTTCGCAGTCGTCTTTTACGCGTTGCAGGGCGTATTTAAACGCTTCGTCTGCACCGTATTTCGCCTGCATTTGGGCGATGTTGCCGCAATCGGCCACTTCTGCGGTGCAGCGGACAATGACGGACGGGGCGGCTGCCTGCTCTGCGGCATGGCTTGCGCCTGCGGTGGCGACCAATGCGCCGAAAATCATGCCGGCAATCAGTGCGGCGTAGGTGTAGGTATTCATGCTTGTCTTTCTGTGCAGCCTGCACTGCCGTTTTGAATGTGCAGGCTGCTTTGGGTTAGTTAATCGTGTGCTTCTGCGATTAGGCGTTCCATACCCGCCTTTTGCACTTGCTCTTCGGTTTTTCGCCATATCGTGTTGATGGTGCGCTGGCTTAAACATTCATCCAGCAGTTCGGCCATGGTCATATTGCGCGATTCGCCGTTGATGTATTTCATCAGTGCCACAGCCACGGCTTGGCTTTCATCTTCCGGCGCGATGTCCCAAAATAGTTCCGCCAAATTGTCGTCGCCCAGTTCGTATAACGTGAATTCTGGAGCGGGGTGTTCTGCCGGGTTGCGTTGCGCGAAGCCTGGGTCGTTGTAGCCGATGGTCATTTTGCGCTTCCTGTGTTGTTTGTTGCGATGGGTGTATTTAAACACATTGTTTATTTAATTGCAAACATATTGTTTATTATTTTGTTTAAATTTGTTTAATTTATTGTTTTAAAAGAAAACAAAGTTTCGCTATTTTTCAGGCGCAAAAAAACCGCCACAAAGGGCGGTAAAAAAGCAGCCTGCACTTCCCAAAACGGGGTGCAGGCTGCTTTGTTGGCAGGTCCACTTATTTAGCGTTTTTGCCGTCTGAAGTTTTCATCATCTTGGCAGAATTTGTAGCTTTCGATAATCAGGTGGGAAATGCGCAACACGTTTTCGGGAATCTCGATAACGATATGCTCGCCTGTTACTTCAAGGCCTGAACTTTCAATATGGGCAATATCTTTTGGCGACAAGTCAATCGGCAACACGATACTTGGCCGCTTTCTGTTGTCGTAGTATCGGCAGACCCAACGATTCGTTTTGCCTCGTACTAATACGCTGTAATATCGCTCAGTGTCTTTCGCTTCGATTTCTGCATCCGGTGGCAATATGCTTTGCACCATCTCAAATAGGCGACGCTCGTTCCATGTGGTAATGATGCGCGGGTTTTCCGGGTCGACAATCGGCGCTTTCGGGTCGATTTCGTCAATATCCGCATCCATGTCGGCTTCCGGCTCTTTTTGTTTCAGGCCTGACGAAACAATGGTGCTTAATGTGTTTTCGACTGCTTTCACAACCAGCGGGCGGATGTTTTCCAAGAATTTCTGCGTGAACTGTTTTTGGATGTTCGCACGGCCGGCAACATAACGCACAAAGTCCACGTCCACATCTTTCAGGCAGTCAGAAACAGCCGCCGTTAGTGCCGTCAAATAAACATTTTCCTCCGCCAATACGCGCAGGCTGTCAGGCTGGAACTGGTCAAAACGGAATGCGTCCAGTTGTTCGACATCCGCTTCGCTCAATTCACACACATCAATGGTCAAAAACGGCGTTTCGTCCATGATGTTTTTATGATACAGGTCGGTAAAAAACCGCCATTCCTGCCCATTGGTAACGGCGCAAACCGAAATATTGGGGCTGGAATTGAAATATCGCGCCAACTGCGGCGCATGGTTGCCCACATTCTCGTTATGTGCTTTCGCTTCAATATACATCACGGCCTGGTCATCGCAGAACAGTGCGTAATCGACACGCTCGCCGTTTTTCACGCCTTGGAAATCCGCTTGATATTCGGCGCGGACTTTGCTCGGGTCAAAAGCAGAAAAGCCCAAAATATCCAGCATGGGCAGGATTAGGGCTTGTTTCGTGGTTTCTTCGCTGTTGCACAACGGCGCAACTTTGCGGACGTGTTCGGCATGGGCACGCAGTTTGGCTCTAAATTCGTCGCTGATGATTTTGCCGGAAATACGCTGTGCCTTTACCGGCGGGGCAATAGGTTTGTTTTCAGGTGCGGTTTTGGCTTTTGCAGGTGCTGTTGCAGGCTGCTTTTTCAATTCGGGATATTGCTCAAACAGGCGCTTGTCGTATTGTTCGCGGTTGGCTGGCGTGAGTAGCAGGCGACGAACTTGCGCCACTTGGTCGCGCTGCTCCTGTTTTGTGATTCTTGCTTCATATTTGTCCAATACTGCACGGATTTCTTCTGCGGTAGCAAACGGGCTTAATTTCAGCCGTTCATACAGATTGACTAGCATGGGGTTTCCTTTTGCGGGGTTAATAACGGACTGCTTGGGTTGTATGTACTGCATTGATTTCAAATATTCGTTTTGCCACGTCTAATCCAACACGCTCCACCAAAACACGCGGCCGATAACGCGGATTTCTTCGCCATCGACGATTTCGTCTGGATAGTCGGGGTTCTCGCTATGGATGCGGATTTTGTTTCCCGGAAGGCGGTACAGGTATTTGACACGGAATAAATCGTCGTGCTGGAAGGCGTAAATTTTGCCATCCCTAATTCTTTCCACGCCCGTATCGACCGCAATCGCGGCATCTTCAGCAATGCGCGGCTCCATGCTGTCGCCGTTGAGCGTGCAGCAGAACACATTCTCGGGCATGATGGATTTTCGCCACAGCGTGGACTTGCCAAACGGCAGGCGGAAACCATTGTAGTCGGGGATTTCATACGACCCTGCGCCGCCTGTGAATTCCACTTCTTTCTTATAGGGGGCAAATGTGTATTCGTCTTCGGGTAAAGGGGTGTTGCTGCTCCACAGTCTCGGCTCGTGGATGTCGCGTACGTCGCCCTTGGTGGGAAGTTGATAGGTTTCCCGCATTTCGCCCTGACCTGTTTCAAGCCAAGAAACAGAAATTCCTAGCATTTTTGATGCGGCAATCATCCCCTTGTTGGATATGCCGCGGCTCTCCCAATTCTTGATTTGTTGCGGAGATGCGTCAAGCAGCCTTGCAATCTCGGACTGTGCACCACGTCCATCAATGCCCTTTAATTCTTTTGCTGCCTGATATAGGCGCACCATTGTCTCGTGTATTTTTGAATCCGTCTCGTGCATTTTCAAATCCTTATCTCAACTTGTAATTCTGCCATGTTTAAACAAAATGTTGTTAAACAGGATGATTGACTTTTATTTAAACGTAGTGTTTAATATCATCTGTTTTTTTAAACGGACTGCACAGATGACTGACAAACAATTGATTGAGCGTTTGGGAGGGGTTTCTGCCGTGGCAAAAATCATTGGTTGTTCGCCGCAGCGCGTTTCAAATTGGGTTAAACGCGGCATCCCGCCCAAAGTGAAAATCGAACATCCAAAATTATTTTTACCGCATTTGAACCATGACTAAATTATCCACCACCCAAGAGAAAACCGCCCGCAACAACGAACGCACGATATTGCACGCGCTTGCAGTAGTTACGCAGAAGCGCGTGAGCGAGATGACGGGGGTTTCTGAAAGCCGTATCAGCCGCATGAAGGACGGCGATTTGGAAACGCTGTGTGCCGGATTGGCGGCATTGAACCTGAAACTGGTGCCTGCCGATGCGCATGTGGTGAGCGAAGTGGAATACCGCTTTATGGCCGAACAGATGATTCGGCACTATCAGGCGGTGATTGAAGAGCCTTAATAGGCAAAAAGAATGCCCCTACCGAGGCAGGGGCTTCAAACTTTTTTAAAGGATAGGTCGATTATGCGGCAAATCATCCCGATTGGCAAGTCTGATTTTTCAGGCTGCCCGAAACAGACGGTAAACGCGCGTGAACTGCATGCGTTTTTGGAAGTGAAAAGCCGTTTCAATGATTGGGTTAAGAACCGAATCAACGAATGCCGGTTCATTGAAAATCAGGACTTTGTAACGCTTACTAAAAATTTAGTAAGCGGCGGGCAGCAAACCGAATACTTTCTGACACTGGACGCTGCCAAGCATTTTGCCATGTTGGAGCGCAACGAAAGGGGATTTGAAGCGCGGCAATATTTCATCGATTGCGAGAAACAGTTGCAGGCTGTGCCGCAAATCCCGCAAACACTGTCCGAAGCCTTGCGTCTTGCTGCCGACTTGGCGGACGAGAAAGCCGCCCTGTTGGAAGAGCAGCAACGTAATGCGCCGAAAGTGGCGTTTGCCGAAGCGGTGGGCAATGCGAACGATACGATTTTAATCCGCGATTTGGCCAAGATGTTGAAGCAGAACGGCATTGATACAGGCGAGAAGCGGCTGTTTGCATGGCTGCGTGCCAACGGCTATCTGACCCTGCAAAACATGCCCATGCAGCGGGCAATGGATATGGGGCTGTTTTGGGTGTCGGAAAGCGTGATTGCGCTGCCGGACGGCGACAGGGTGCGGCTGACGACCCGCGTAACCGGCAAGGGGCAGATGTATTTTTTGGACAAGTTTAAGCGCATGGAGATGGTGGTATGACAACGATTACTTTTGACGGTATTCGGAAGCTCGGACGTGCCGTAGCGTATTACCCGAATTTGGCGAAACCGCTCGGTGGCGCGACTTCGGCCATCTTGTTTTCGCAGCTGCTGTACTGGCACGAACGGGCGGAAGGCGAACTGGGAACGTATAAGACCATCGAAGAAATCGAAGCAGAAACCGGGCTGACACGGCGCGAACAGGAAACAGCCTGCAAGAATTTGGAAAAATTGGGTGTCTTGACCAAAACCCACAAACGGTTGCAGCACCGCATGTACTACAAACTTAACCCTGAAGCGTTTGATAAGGCAATGATTGGTTTTGAAGAGGAAGACAGCGACATTGGCGAAACAGCAGAACCGACATTCCCGAATGTACAAAACCGCCATTCGGGAGAGTGCGAAACCGCCATTCGTGAAACAGCAAAACCGCCATTGGACGAATGCACAAAACCGCCATCCGTTATAAGAACACTAGATTACCACAAGATTACAAACACTAGATTACTTACAGAGAGTAATAGCGGCAATGCCGCCAAACCAAAAAAAACCGACACCCATTCGGCAGACCTTGCCGCATTGGAAAACATGGGCGTGGAAACGCAGCTGGCAAAGGACTGGTTGCAGACGCGTAAAGAAAAACGCGCCGGCAGCCTGACGCAAACCGTGATGGCCGCATTGCAGCGAGAGGCGGGGAAAGCGGGGCTGACCGTACCGCAAGCGGTGCAGGTAGCGGCGGAAAGAGGTTGGGCAAGGTTTAACGCAAGCTACCTGCACAACGAAACGCAGCCCTTTGCAGGCGGCACGCAACACAAACCGCAACCGCGCAACAACGCCGTGCCGAAACACGAAAACGGAGGATGGCAGGAATGGAAATGACCTTGGAAACCACGCTGAAACGCAGCAACCCTTTGGCGATGATGCAGGAACTGCTGCGCCGTACCGCAATCACGCACAGCGAAACCGCGCATTGCGAAAAACACGGCGAATACACTGCCGACGTGAGTGCAGATGGGCGCAAATCGCCATGCCCTTTGTGCCAAGCCGAAGCCAAAGCCGCAGAGCAGGCAGAACAGGCGGAACGCGAAAACCGCCGCCTGACGGAAAAACTGGGGCGCTGCGGTATCCCGAAACGCCATCAGGGCTGCCGCGTGAATACCTACCGCGCCGAAACTGCCAAGCAGCAGGCACTCAAAACCGCCGTGACGGAATACGTCCGCGAAATGCAGGCGGGCGGGCTGAAACGCAATTTCGTGATGTTGGGCAACTGCGGCACCGGCAAAACACACCTTGCCTGCGCCATCGGCATGGAAGCGGTCCGGCAGTCCAAGACGGTATTGTTCGCCACCGCCAGCGAAATCATCCGCCGCGTGCAGGCTGCCCATAAATCCGACACGGAAACCGAATGGGGCATGATGCAGGAATTTGAGCAGCTGGATCTGCTGATTGTGGACGAGGTGGGCGTGCAGTATGCCACCGAAAGCGCCAACCGCATCATCACGGAAATTGTGAACGCCCGCTACAACGCCGAAAAGCCTACCGTGTTCATTTCCAACTTGGGCGCGGACGAGTTCCAGGCTGTGATGGGCGAACGCGCCATGAGCCGCATGATGGAGGACGGCTGCAAACCGTTCGTGTGCGATTGGGCGGATTACCGCAAAGGCGGTGCCGCATGACAAACACCTGCCTGACCTGCCGCCACGCCGATATGAAACGCGCCATCGCCCAATACGGACACGCCGCACAGTCCGCCTACTGCAACGCGCCGAACACAGGCTTGCAGCAGCAATGCACCACCTACCCGCTGACGTGGACGTGCGACAAGGGCCAGTGGCAACAGGCGGCGGATAACACCGTCGCCGTGCGGCAAAAACGGCTGAAAGGGAGCGGCAAATGAGCGAAGCAAGCCATGACCCCTTTGCCGAGTACTACCGCCGCCGCATTGCCGAATTGCAGGCTGCATTGCTGAAAGCGCAGACGGTGGAAGAAATGGAAAAAATCCAACAGGAACTTGACCCGTATTTGAAAGAAATTGGGAAGGACGACAAATGAAGATAAGAATGCCAAAGATAAGAATGCCAAGGCTGCCTGAAGATTTTGGGTTGATGTTGGTTCTATCGCCGATGTTTGTTGTATATGCGCTGGTTTACTTCCTGATGATGGCATTGATTACCTTGGTTTTCCTAACGAAAGTGGGCTACTTCACCGCAGCCTACCCATTTATTCGCCTTGCCAATAAGTTATTCCCGAATTTTGTTTTGAATGAATACCGTGTTGTCGTGGAAGAGACGTGCCGGAAATACATCAGGGTTCGGGGAAAAATCAATTCCCTTGTGTGAATATGGAAGGAATTAGAGATGACAAGCAGCCTGCACATCCGAATCAACGGCGAGCCGCGCGGCAAACAGCGGCCTAGATTTACCAAACAGGGCCGCGCCTACACGCCGAAAGAAACGCGGCAGTACGAGCAGGAAATCCGCGAAGCCGCATTGAAGGCCGCCGCGATACAGCAATACACCAAGCCGAGTGCCGACTGCCCTGTACAGGTGCGTATCACGTCCCATTGCACCATCCCGAAATCGTGGAGCAGGAAAAAACGCGAATCGGCGCAGCAAGGCAAAATCCGCCCGACTGTGAAACCCGATGCGGACAATATAGGCAAACAATTCTGCGACGCTTTGAACGAAATTGCCTATCACGACGACAAGCAGGTGGTGGAGTTGCTGGTATCCAAGCGGTATGCGCCAGACGGCGAGCCGTATGTGAACGTAACGGTAACGCCGCTGGATGTGCAGGCGGATTGACCGGCTAAATTCTAATTAGGATTTAGCCCATCCTAATTAGAACAGGGGTTGAACCCTTTTGTGCAGGGGTTGAACCCCTTTATGTGGGGGGGGTGAACCCCTTCGGTAGAGCATGAAAGGAGAAACATGGCACTCGAAATTACCGTTGCCAAAACCGAGAAAGGCGAACTCTTGCCGCTGACGGAATATGACGAAGCGGTTAAGGGCAGCCTGAAAACGGGCAAGGCGTACAAGGTCAAAATCACGGAGCAGTCCAACCGCAGTCTGCAACACCACCGCCTGTTTTTCGGCGGCCTGCTGCCCTTCGCGTTCCAGTATTGGCAGCCGTCCGGCGGTATGGTGGGCGCCAACGAGCGGGATGTTACGCAATGGGTGATCCGGCACATGGCACGGCAGGCGGGGGCGAACGAAGCGGTGATGCAACGTTATGCGGACGAGGCGTTGGATGAATTGGCGGCGAAACGGGCGGAAAAGTTCGGGCAGCCTGCAACGGATATCGAGCAGTTCCGCAAATGGCTGGTGGTGGAAGCGGGTTATTTTGACGTGGTGGAGAATCCGCACGGCATCCGCAAAGAAGCCAAGAGCATCAGTTTTGCCAAGATGGGGCAGGAAGAGTTTGAGGCGTTTTATACCGCCTGCCGCGCGGTGGTTTGGCATCTGTTGTGTAAAAACGGATTTGAGGACGAAGCCGCGTTTGATGCGGCGGTGGAAGAATATATGGAGATGTGATGACGAAGGACGAGAAACGGCATTTGCAGCGGGTGGCGGATTTGGGCTGCATTGTGTGCCGCAATGTGTATTTCCGCAAAACGGCGGCGGAAATCCACCATATCCGCGCCGGTCAGGGTATGGCGCAGCGGGCAAGCCATTTCGAGACGATTCCGCTATGCCCGCGCCACCACCGCACAGGGGGCCACGGCGTGGCGATACACGCGGGGCAAGCAGCATGGGAAGAAGCATACGGTACGGAGTCGGAATTGTTGGAACAGGTAAGGGGGATGTTGGCGCGATGGGGATGATGCAGGTCGGCGACGTGTTGGATTTGTGGGCGAAATGGAGTTTCGGGTATTCGGGCGGGCAGGTCAATGTTATCGGCAGGCTGATGGACGGCATCGAACCGCAGCCGCTGCGTATCAGCGCCATCCCCTACGGAGTGGATAAGGAAGGCGTGTTTTGTGCGATAGACGCCGCCATTTGCGCCCTGCCGCCGATGCAGCGGCAGGTGATCCTGCTGGAATACGTGCAGCACGGCACGCAGGAGCAGAAGGCGCGGCGGTGCAGCCCGAAAATATGTGTCCGCACATACCGTAGCCAGTTAAAGCGGGCAGAGGTGCAAATCGGCAGGCTGCCATGCGTGCAAAAACTGCTTGACAATGTAGCCGTATAGATACATCATACAGGCAACAGAAAGGCGCAATCATGTATATTTTGGAGACTACGGATGAGTTCGACAAATGGCTGGAAAACCTGAAAGACATCCGTGCCAAGGCCAAGATAACCACGCGGCTGCAACGCGCGGAAAAAGGCAATTTCGGCGACCATAAGTCGGTTGGCGGCGGCGTGTCGGAAATGCGGATAGATGAAGGCAAGGGCTACCGCGCCTATTACACTTTGCGCGGCAATATTGTGGTTTTTATGCTGTGCGGCGGCGACAAATCGAGCCAGCAGGCGGATATTGCTCGCGCCGTTGAATTGAAAGGACTGTACGATGGCACTCAAGACCAACCGGTTTGACCCTGCGAAATATTTTAAAAGCGAAGCCGAAATTGCGGTTTACCTGCAAGTGGCGGCAGAGGAAGCGGAGGAATTGAACGATAATGACATCCTAATGCGCGCCATTGAAACCGCTGCCAAAGCACGCGGCATGATGCAGATTGCCAAAGATGCGGGCGTGTCGCGCGAAAGCCTGTACAAATCGCTTGCCCCCGATGCAAAGCCGCGTTGGGAAACGGTGGTGAAGGTATTGGACGCGCTGGGCATGAAAATCACGCTTACGCCGAAAGATGCGGCTTGAAATGTAAAAGTGCTTTACAATTTGCCGTTTTATGATACAATTTTGGTATATTCGGAACGTTCCTGCGGATAGGCGGGACGTTTTGAATTTTTGAATGACTCAAAGCCCCTAAATACGGGGCTTTTGTTGTTTCTGCACAGCTTGGTTCATGCCCTATTCGAGAGGTGTTGTTCATATAGGGCAAGCGCGGCTTTCAGTACTTGCACCTGTGTCTGCCCGGTATGGGCGGCGAGCTTTTCAAACAGGTAAGCATTATTTCGGATTATTTGGATTTTTGCTGTTTGGATTGGTTATCAGGCATAACCGTTTCAGACGGCTTTTTTATTGGAGCTTGATATGGACGGAAAAGAGAAACGCTCAATCGGGCGGCCGAGCAAACTCAATCAGACCCACCTTGACGGCGCAGAATGGTATTTGAAAGGCGGTTTCCAAGAGCGTGGCGAAGTGATACCAAGCATTGCGGGATTGGCGTGCTTTTTGGGTGTGTCGCGCGACCAAATTTACGATTGGGGAAAGCAGAATACTGATTTTAGGTACACGTTAGAAAATATCAAAGCCGCGCAGGAAAATATCCTGCTGAATAAAGGGCTGCAAGGCGAGTTTAACGCAACGATTACCAAGCTAGCATTATCCAACCACGGCTATTCAGACAAAGTGGAAACCGATGTAAAAAACAGCGACGGCAGTCTGAAACCACAATTTAGCGTGGCGGAAGTGAAAGCTGCTTTGGCGGCTGCGGCAGAAAAGGTGTAGGCAATGCTGAGTGATGTGGAACGTGCCGCATTGGAAGCTGCCGCGCCGCATGATTTATATTTGTTTTCGCGCTATCTGTTTTCGGAGATGCGCAATTATGCTTGGCTGCGTGCGCCACATCATGGCTTGATTTGCGAAGCGTTGGAACGGGTTTACCGCAAGGAGACCACGCGGCTAATTATCAACATACCGCCGCGCTATTCTAAAACAGAGCTTGCGGTAGTTAATTTTGCCGCATGGGCGTTAGGCAAAAATTCCGATGCAGAATTTATCCATGCGAGTTATTCGGCCACGTTGGCGGCGCAAAACAGTGGCAAGATACGGAGCCTGATGCAGCACGAAGCCTATAAACGGATATTCCCCAGCCTGAAACTAGACAGTGAAGCAAAGGCGCACCTGACAACCGAACAGGGTGGTGCGTTTTATACTGTCGGCACAGGCGGAACATTGACGGGTTTTGGCGCAGGCAAGCCAAGAGATGCTTTTGGCGGGGCAATCATTATTGACGACCCCTTAAAGGCAGACGAAGCACGCAGCCCGACCATGCGGCGCAATGTCATCGAGTGGTTTCAGAATACACTGGAAAGCCGTGCCAACAGCAAGGATACACCGATTATCCTGATTATGCAGAGACTGCATGAGGATGATTTGAGCGGATTTTTACTCAATGGCGGCAACGGCGAACAATGGGAGCATCTGTGCCTGCCCGCGATACAGGCAGATGGTACGCCGCTGTGGGAAGCAAAGCATAATATGGCGGATTTGCGCCGCATGGAAAGAGCAAACCCTTATGTTTTTGCCGGACAATATATGCAAAGTCCAGCGCCGTTGGACGGCGGCTTATTCAAGCCCGACGCTTTAACCAGAATCCACGCCCTGCCCGCAGGGGAAATCCGCTGGATACGCGCATGGGATTTGGCCAGCACCGCAGACGGCGGCGACTACACCGCAGGCGCAAAGTTGGGTGCATTGCCCGATGGCCGCTACATTATCGCCCACATGGTACGCGGACAGTACGACACGCATATACGCGACGAAATCCTGCGCAAGACCGCACAGGCAGACGGGCGGAAAGTGAGAATCAGCCTGCCGCAAGACCCCGGAGCGGCTGGCAAGGCACAGATACTCTACCTGACCCGCCAGCTTGCAGGCTTTGCCGTGAAAAGCAGCCCCGAAAGCGGCGACAAGATAACCCGCGCCGAACCGTTCGCGGCACAGGTCAATGTTGGCAATGTGCTTCTATTAGATGACGGTACATGGGATACGGCGGCACTGGTCGCCGAAATGCGGCTGTTCCCGAACGGGAAGCACGACGACCAAATAGACGCATTGAGCCGTGCCTTCAACGAACTGGTACGCACGGGCGGGGAAGCGAAACGGGTGGATTTCCGCCTGTGATTTATGCAGCCTGAAAGGAAGATTATGAGTATTTCGCAGAAAACCGCCGCCGTGGCCAAGATGCACGTTTACGGCGCGATGTTTGACGCGCTTTTGGGGGGCACGGAGACCATGCGTACGGCGGGTAAAACCTACTTGCCGCAATGGGCGCAGGAAACCGATGCCGCCTATCGCGACCGTTTGGCAATGTCCACGCTGCTTCCTGCCGTGAAGGAGACGGTCGGAAATATGGTCGGGCGGGTGTTTTACAAGGATTTGGACACAAGCCACGTTTCAGACAGCCTGCAACCCTATCTCCAAAACTTTGACCTGCAAAACAACGCATTGAATGTATTCTGCGTGGCTTGGTTCGCCGATGCCCTCACAAAGGGCGCAAGCTATGTGCTGGTGGATTATCCAGAAGGCGCGGGCAGTATCACGCTGGCGGATGAAAAGCGGCTTGGGCTGCGTCCCTATGCGGTGCTGGTAAAGAACAGCGATGTATTGGGCTTTCGCTACGAGATGCGCGGCGGTCGGCCTGTATGTACGCAGTTCCGATACCGGCAGGATATTACGGTGTACGAAGGCGATTCCAGCGAGAAAACTGTGGAGCAAATCAACGTCCACGAGATCGGTATGGTGCGGCGATACCGCAAGAATGAAAAAGGCGAAACCGTCCTGCACTCTGAAACGCCGCTGTTGAAAAACGGAGAGCCGCTTGATGTTATCCCCGTGGTGGATTTGGTGCTGGATAGGACGGGTTTTTTCACAGGTCGCCCGCCGCTGTTGGAACTGGCCTACCTGAACATCAAGCATTGGCAGAGCCAGTCCGACCAAGACAATATCACCCATTATGTGCGTGTGCCGTTGCTGCAATATCAAGGCAGCGTGGATATAGGCGACATTGCGGCTTCGGGCGGCAGCCTGATACACGTCGGCGAAAACGGTTCGCTCGGCTATGTTGAGCATTCGGGTGCGGCGATTGCGGCGGGTGTGAACGCATTGGAAAAACTGGAAAGCGATATGCAGATTGCCGGGGCAAAACTGCTGACCCGAACCAAACTCGCCCTGACCGAAACGCAGGCGCGGGATGAAGCGGGGCGTGAAGTGTCGCTGCTGCGGCACTATGCAAACCTGCTGGAAGATGCCGTAGGACGCGTGCTGGATTTAATGGCGGCGTGGATTGGCGAGCAGGACGGCGGCACAGTGGAGATTTCCGGCAGTATTGATGCTGACTACAATCCTGCCGCCAGCCTTGACGTGTTGGTACGCATGAACGCGGCGGGCGTATTGAGTAACGAAACGCTATTTGAAGAGGCGCAGAAGCGCGGCATTATTTCCCCGATGCGCCGCTGGGCGGACGAGAAGACCCGCCTTGAATTGCAGGGCGATATGGGCTTCGGAACGCCAGATGAAGAGCAGGCAGAATGAACACAACCCTTATCCACGATCTGATTACGCGGCAGATTGACCTGATGCGCTATGAGGCATCCGTTCGGCAAAGCATGTTCTCGCTGCTGGATACCCTGCATAACGATGTTGCCGCAAGACTGGTTTCAGGCAGCCTGAATATTGCAGGCTGTTTTTTTATTGCCCGCCGTTCGGATGATCGCGGGCGTTTTTGCGGCGGAAGCCGCTTTTTTTACGGAGTAAACGAATGAAGCTGAAATTGGACGAAAACAACCATGTGGTGGTGCAGGACGGCAAGCCCGTATATGTGCATGATGACGGCAAAGAAATCCCTTTTGACGCGGCCGCCGCCATGCAGAAAATCGGCAGCCTGAATGCAGAAGCCAAACAACACCGCGAGGCGAAGGAGGCGGCGGAAGCCAAGCTCAAAGCCTTTGACGGTATTGACGATGCGGCAGCCGCCATTAAGGCGTTGGCAACCGTCAAAAACCTTGACGACAAGAAACTGATTGATGCCGGTGAAGCGGAACGCGTGAAGGCAGAAGCTATCAAGGTGTATGAGGAAAAACTCAACGCCGCAGAGAGCGAGAAAGCCAAAATCCGCGAGCAGTTCCACAGCGAGCTTATCGGCGGAAGTTTTGCCCGCAGCAAGGTAGTTTCCGACAAATTGGCTATTCCGGCAGATATGGCGCAGGCGTTCTTCGGGCGGCATTTCGGCATTTCGGAAGAAGGGAAAATCTTTGCCAAAGATGCAAACGGCAACGAGATTTACAGCCGAACCCACGCAGGAGAAAAAGCAGGCTTTGACGAAGCACTGGAAGCCCTGATTGATGCCTATCCGAACAAGGACGGCATTTTGAAGGGCAGCGGTGCATCAGGCAGTGGCGCAACGCCGAACGGCAATGCGGGCGCGCCGATGAAATGGGCGGACTGTAAGACGGATGACGAGAAGAAGGCGTATCTCCGTGCTACTACCGCCCAATAGTAACCCATTATTTTTAAACGAAAGGAAGCATAATGGCTTTTGATTTGCAGGTATTTAACAAACAAACCTACACCGTGATGACCGAAACGGCGGCGCAGGACATTGAAAAATTTAACGCAGCCAGCGGCGGTGCGGTGGTATTGTCCGCCAAGCCGTTTGAGGGCGACTTCGACATCCGCAGCCAGTTTAAGGCCATCGGTGGGTTGGTGCGCCGGCGCAACGCCTACGGCAGCGGCACTGTCGCCTCCGTGCGTTTGCAGGAAATGCTCAATGTTGCCGTGAAAGTGGCTGCGGGTACTGCGCCGGTGGAGTTTGAACGGCAGCAGTATGAATGGACGCTGCGCGAACCTGAACTGGCGGCGGTAACCATTGGCGAACAACTGGCAAAAGCGCGACTGGCAGATATGCTGAATGCGGGCTTGACTGCTGCGGCAACGGCCATCGGCAGCAATACTGAAACCGTACTGGACGAAAGCACCGCAGCCCCCACATTCGGCATTTTGAACAACGGCGCAGCGAAAATGGGCGACCGTTCGGGCAGTCTGAAAGCATGGGTGCTGCATTCCACTGTAATGCACAACCTGTTCGCCAACGCGCTGGCGAATACGGAACGCCTGTTTGCCTATGACGGCGTCAACGTGGTGCGCGACCCGTTCGGGCGTGTGTTTGTGGTAACCGACAGCCCCGCACTGGTAAACAGCGGCGTGTACAACACGCTTGGTTTGGTGGAAAACGCCGTCGTTGTGAACGACAACAACGACTTCAACGCCGTCATGGAAAACCGCACCGGCGAAGAAAACGTCCGCACCATTTATCAGGCGGAGTGGAGTTTCGGCGTAGGCGTGAAAGGTTATGCGTGGGATATGGCTGCGGGCGGCAAATCACCCACCGATACCGCCATTGCCACACCGACCAACTGGAAAAAAACCGCCACCAGCAGCAAAGACACGGCCGGGGTGCTGGTAAAAACCAAGTAATGCAATCATGCAGCCTGTATTTTAAAGTGCAGGCTGCTTTTTCATAAGGAATCACCATGAAAATCCTATACTTTACCCGCGATTTTGGCGCGGATAACATCGAATTTGCCCGCAAAAACGGGCTGACAATGCGCAATGCCGCCGCACAGGAAACGGGCGCGAATGTTGAGCCTTGCGACTATGTGTACGGCGACGACATACCTGAAAACTACCGCGCGGCGTATCCGCTGTACACGTTGCCCGAAAGCGGCATGGAACTGGCCGCCTTACAGGTGGAAAACGCGCAACTAAAAGCCGAGTTGGACAAAGCCCAAGCCGAAATCCAAGACCTGAAAGCCGAAGTCGGCAAAAAGCCTGCCGGCAAAAAAGGCGAATAATTCGGGCAGCCTGAAAGGATTGCGATATGTTGAGTTATGCAACCGTTGCCGAGGCGGACGAATACCACAACGCGCGGCAGACGGCGGCGCAGTGGGACGACTACACCCAGGCGCAGAAACAGCAGCGTTTGGTATCCGCCAGCGACCTGATAGACCGCCTGTTTACTTACAAAGGCAAGCCTGAAAACGATGCGCAGGCACGCGCGTTCCCACGTTTTTTACCGCAGGAAGTGCCGCACGGCGCATTATTCCGCCGTTTGCCCGAATGCGGTGTAGAAAGGCAGGCGGTATTGCCCGAAAGCGTAAAGCAGGCGTGCTGCGAACTGGCATTGCTCTCCGATATTTCAGGCAGCCTGAAAAATGCGGCGAAGGTGCAGAACTTGGGCGGGGTACTGGTTAAAGCGGGCGATTGTAAAAGCGACGACAAGGATTGGAGTTTGGCGGTATTTGCCGCGCAACGCCTGCTTCTGCCGCTGATCGACCGGCGCAGTTTTATGGAGCGCGGATAATGAAGCTGGAAACAAAACTGACAGCTGCCCCCGCATGGCTGAAACTGGCCGTCTCCCACCTGCCGATGGATAAGGTGGGCAAACGGCTGCACACGTCCGCGCTGCAAAACTACAACCAACAGAGAAGCCCGGCTGGCATTCCGTGGATTCCAAGCCTGCGTGCCGAAAAAGAAGGCGGTAAAACGCTGATTGACACAGGGTTGATGCTGGCCAGCCTGACGTATGTGTCGGGCGCGGATTGGGCGGAAGTCGGCTATCCGCGCAGGGCAAAGAATATTCCAGCGTGGCTGCACTACGGCGTGCGGCAGAACAACCTGCCGCCGCGCGAACATTTGGGCGTGCGCGAAGAAGACAAAACCGTTATTGCCGATATTATGCGGCGGCATTTTGAAGATTTGTTACGCGGCTGAAAGCAGCATGGGTACAAGGAGTGAACATGAAATTGACCCATCCGGACGGGAAATTTTTAACATTGAGCGATGATTTGCTGTGGACGGACGAATTCGACTGGTCGGATTTGGCGCAAACAGACGTGGAACGGACGCTTTCGGGCGCGTATATCGTACAGCAGGGTGTTAAAGTGAAAGGCCGCCCCATCACACTTGCACCCCCCGATGACAGCATGGCGTGGCATACGCGGCAGGTGGTGCAGACGTTGCAGGAATGGGCAAAGCAGCCTGCAACTGTGTTCACGCTGGAAATGGCGCAGGGCGTGTTTGCCGTGATTTTCGACAACAGCCAAAACACCTTATCCGCCGCTCCTGTTTTTGGTTTCGGCGGAACGCAAGTGCAGGATATGTTCCGCGTTACCGTGAAGTTTTTGACGGCCTGATGTGCAGGCTGCTTTTTGGAGGATGCAAATGCTGAACGATTATTTTGCCGTCGGCTTGGCGATTGAAGCACGGCTGACCGCCGAAATGGGGGCGGATGTAGATGCGGTATGCAGCCTATTTACCGTTAATGACCCTGAAGCATTGAAGCGCATGGCTGTGTCGCTGCACATTACCCAGTTGGCCAGCGAATTCGGCAATTATTCGGGCAACGGCGAAAAACAGGCGGAAACGCAACGCTGGCAGGTATCGCTGTGTTTTAAATCGCCCCGCTCGGACGCGGAATCGGCAGCCATGCGCGAAAAGGCGGGCAAATTGTGCCTGAAAGTGCGCCGCGTCTTGCAGGGGTTTTGTCCCGACGGCGCAAAACCGCTTCATGCCGTGGCCAATACGCCGATTATGACCGAAGACTGCCGTTTTCGGATTTTTTCGTTCACGTTTTCCAGCGTGTGCGTGATTTGACGCAGGCAATACCTGTTTTTTTAATACCTTGCTTTGCAAGGCTTTTTTTATGGAGTTTTAATTATGGCAACAGAACATGTATCGGAATATTTTTCCGGGCAAGGCAAATTGTGGATTGCACCGGTCATGGGCGGAGTTATCCAGCACAATAAATCGCGCTGGGTGGGCAACGTTCCCGAACTGACTTTGGAAACCGAAGTGGAAACCGAGGTGCATAAGGAAAGTTGGAGCGGCCGCCGCGCCAAAGATCTTGTGCTAAAGAAAGAAAAATCGCTGAAATTCACGGCAAAACTGGAAGAATTTACCAAAGAAAACTTGGCTTTGGGTTTTCAGGCAACGGTCGATACCGTCCCCGCCGGTGCGGCTGCCGATGTGGAAAGTGCGGCAGATTTGGAGGTGGGCGATGTATGGTTTTTGCCGCACCGCAATGTAAACACGCTGGTAGTTACCGACAGCACCGCAACGCCAGTTACGCTGGTCGCGGGCGAACATTACACGGTGGACGAGATGTTTGGCCGCGTGCAGCTTTTGAAAAAAACGGGGCTGAAATTCCCCCTGAAAGCGTCCTACAAATATGCGGCAGCATCACGGCTTGATTTGCTGAAAACCAATGCGGAAGGCTGGTATCTGCGCTTTGAAGGGCTGAACACCGCCAACGGCAATGCGCCGGTATTGGTAGAAGTGTTCAAATCCGACCTTTCGCCTACCAAAACGCTGAACCTGATTACAGACGAATTGGGCAGCTTTGATTTGGAAGGCGAAGCCCTGCTGCACAACGGCAAATTGGCACAGGTGGAAATGCTGTAAAGGCAAAAGCAGCCTGCACTCGAATAAAGAACCCCGAAAGGCTGCGGCTTTTTGGGGTTTTATACAGTTTTACAGTGAATTTTGAAATATTTATGCCGCGAAAGGCACGATATGGCACAACAAACGACCCAACTCACGCGCCAAGATTTGAAACTCTTGGCCAGCCAGCGGCTGACCGACACGCCCGACGGCGGCGGGGCGATGACGAAAAACGAACTGACCGGCGCAGAAAACGAACTGTTTCCGCCTGTTTCGTCTACTGACAACGTAATGGGCGCATTGGACGCGCGGCTGGTTTACGGCGGCGTGTTGCGCGGCGACACAGCGGTTTTGCACGGCGCAAACCTGATTATTTCCGAGCCTCCCGCTGCGGGGAACGTGTCCGTATTGGCCGTTCCCGCCGATTTTTACGGACAAGAACGTGCAAGTGCGATGGAACGCGTGGAAGGCTATGCCGTGCCTGCCATCGAAAGCCGCATGACCCTGCTTGGCTTGCAGCGCAAAGGCAGCCGTATGGTGCAGGCCTATCAGCGGGACAATGCACCCCTGCCTGTTGTCGGCCAGCGTTTTGCCCTGCGCAAAACGGAAAACCGCCGCTATGTTTACGAATTTTTCCGCGTGGAAAGTTTCACGCACGAAATCCGCGTATTTGAAGACGAAAAAGGCGAATTTACCCGCCGCGTGGTAAAAATGGTAACGCAGACCGCCTTGGAGCGCGACTTCGAAGGGCTGGAAAACGCCGACCGTTTTGGCGCGAAACCCGAATCCCGGTTGCTGGAAACGCAGATTGCCGACAGTGCGAAATATTACGGTATCCGCCCGTTGGCCAAAGAAGCCAAGATGGGTGAAAGCAGCCTGCATGTCTCTTCACTGTATGAAAAACTCGTCCCAACATCCACGCTGGAAACCGCGATTGCAGACGATTGGGCGCAAGGCCGCTCGGCATGGTTGGAAACCGCCATACGACAGAGCGTCATACCGAGCAACGGCATTACAGTTAAAGGCAGCCTGCACTTATCTTGCCCGGTATTACCGGGCTCTGTGCGGCTGGATAATTACACAGACGATGCGCAAGGAACGCTGAAAGACGGCGACCGCCAACTGAGTATCGATTACGCGCAAGGCGTGGTTTCAGGATTCGCCGAGAACATAGTTGTCTCTTCCGTTAGTGCAATTCCTGCGGTACAGGTGCGTAACTATGCCTATTCTTCCGCCATTACAATCGACGATACCAACATCGGCACAGAGTGGACTATGCTGTTGCGCCCCAAACCGGCACGCGGCTCGGTTTCCGTATCCTTCATGGTTGGGCGCGAATGGTACGATTTGACGGACTACGGCGATTACGCCCTGCGCGACAACGGCGGCACAGTACGCGGGAATGTGTCCGCATCGGGCAGCGTAACCCTGTCGCTCCCCGCTATGCCGGACTCGGGCAGTAAAATCATTGCAAGCTGGGTGCCGCACGAGTTTTACCGCACGATAGATGGAGAAGACGCGGGCAAGGCAATTACCCCGAAACCTTTAACCAACCGCCTTGTACTGCCGCAAACGCCCGTGCCGAATTTGAAACCCGGCAGCGTGAAACTGTCTTGGGCTGGCGGCAGTATGCAGGACGATGGCAGCGGCGGTTTACCAGGTGGCGGCACGGTGGACTATGCTGCGGGACAGGTTTACCCCGTGGGGCTGTCGGCCGCCCGCGTGTCGCTGAATGCGGAACAATACAGCGCGAATGCCGAAGAGTCTGCCGCAACAGTGTCGGTCAATAATCAAGAATTGACGGTCATTGCCAAAGGCGCACTGCAAAGGGGAACACTGAAACTAAAACTATGGGCGACACGCACCACTGAGACGGGTTATGTTTCCGTGCCAAAGGCTTGGATGCTGCCTGCCGGCAGCAGCGGTGGCGGCTACGGCAGTAAGAATCATGCCTTTACCAACAACGACAGCGTAGCCTTGGTGCTGACCGATAACGGCGCGGGCAGGCTGATGCATAAAGGCAGGGTATTGGGTAACAGCAGCGTGGACTACGGCACGGGCGAAATCCGTATTGCACAGCGCGATGTGGCGCAAGAAGTGGCTGAGCCGCAATATAGTACGCACCAAATTACGCGCGGCGCACTGCCGACAAATACTTATAACAAAACCGTGCATTACAGCAGCCTGATTACGGCGGCAACGGCACAGGTAAGCGCCATCTATGCGCCCGATGTGCGGACGGTGGCGCAAACGCTGGATACGGGGCTTCTGACCTATGAGCTATTGGCAGACAAGCCGTTGCCTAATGGTGCGGTATTCAACACCTGGGTGTTTGAAATCAACGGTGTTCGAACTATCGAACGCGACGGCGTACTGTATCAGGTTTGGGACGCACTGGCAGGTAGAGGGAGGATAGTCGGGCGCATGACCGCATCAGGAAATGTGCAGTTGGTCAACGCGTCCATGGACGCACTGCCTGTTGTGAAAGTGTTGCAGGGCGTGTATGTGCATGGCGAATACGAGGTGCAGTCGTTTTACGGACGCACTGCCGTCGCACCGGTCAAGCCGCAATCATTTATTGCTTATGCGGAAACCGGTACTACCACATTGCGCGGCGATTCGCAGGCGGATGAAAGCATTACAGGCGGCCTGCGGGGCAAAATCGAAAGCGCGACGGGCTATTTTTCCATCACTGCCGACAAACCCATCACGCCCGACGCACTGCGCTACAATGCCGTGTCGCAGTCGGCCGTGCCGCTGGACAGCAACGTTATCGGCATCAATTCGGCACGACTGCCGGCAGACGGCTATGTGCCGGTATTGCGCAAAGGCGACATGGTGGTGATCGGCAACACCCTGCGGCAGGAATTGGGCAGCGCGTTTGCATCATTGCAGAAAATCGACCTGCAACGGCAAAACCTCGACCGCCTGTGCTTAGTGGACGCGGCGGGCAAACATGTTTTGGCGGAAAAATACGATACCGATTTAGCGACAGGAAGCATCACGTTTACTGACAATTTGAGCCTGTCGGACTACACCATGCCGCTGACGGCGGTGCAGGTATGGGAAGAAGCCAACCGTCTGACGGATACCGACATTTCCGGAAAGCTGCGGCTGCAAACACCGCTCTCGCGCGATTATCCGCAAGAAAATACCTATGTTTCCAGTGCGATTATCGGCGGCGATTTGCAGGTTCGCGTTACCGAACCGTTTACGCAGAACACTTGGACGAACGTGTGGCAGGACACGCGCATCGGCGACGATTTGTTGTTGAAATTGAACGTGAAGGATTATCCCTTCGTGCTGACCAGCGACGGCGCAATCAGCGAACGCTGGCTGATTCGATTTACCGGAAACACGCAGTTCCAGCTTATCGGCGAGCGGCTGGGCGTAGTGGCAGAAGGCGATACGCTGGGCGATTTGTCGCCGCCCAACCCTGCTACGGGCAAGCCGTATTTCAAGCTGCCAAAAGCCGCATTCGGCGCAGTGAAGTGGAATGCAGGCAACTGTATCCGCTTCAACACCACCGGGGCGCAAATGCCCGTGTGGATTCTGCGTGCCGTGCAGCCGACTTCCGCCTCTGTAAAAACGGGTAGGAAAGACCGCTTCACGCTGTGTCTGCGCGGTGATACGGTAGATTTGTAAAACCAAAAGCAGCCTGCACTTCAACCGACAATGTGCAGGCTGCTTTTTCAAGCCTTGAACACTTGGAGAACCTACATGTTGAAAATTTACACAAGCGAAGACGACCGCGCCCCCGAACTCGAGCTCCGCGAAGGCGGATTCCGTACCGTTTTGAAAGCCTGCCTGGTAACGGGCTACGGCACAAAACCACCGGCAGGCTGGTCGGTGCAGGAAAGCGGCGGAAGCAGCACCTTTATTCCGCAAGACGTATCGACCGGTTGCCGCTACACGGTGAGCAACGAAGATGCGGATGTTGCCAAAATCACCGCCAAGCACGATGACGGCACACCGTTTGCCGAGGGTTGGCTGAACAAGAGGCTGAACGCAACCACGTCCAAACGCTGGGTGTGCTTGGCGGACGGCAAACACTGCTGGCTGGTGGTATCAGTCTTTAATATAAAAAACGACCCTCGGGTGGAAGCGTATTATTTCGGCGATGTGGATACATTGGATGCGTACGGCGAAGCGGGGGCGTTGTTTGCGCCGGAGAAAAAAGTCTACGGCTATGATGATTATGCTGTTATCAAAATGCGGCTGCTGAAATTATCCAACGGCAAAAAATGCCGCTGCGATGTTGCGAATTTCCAATTATCCGCCAATCCCGCCAACCAAATCGTGCTAATGCCGGCATGGTTTTTCGACAGCGTTGCCAACACCTTGGAAGGCTTTATGCCGGGCTGGTATTCGACCACAATAAGCATTAACACAAACGCGGTGGGCATTGAGCAGGACGTGCCGGAAGTAGGCGGCAAGGCCCTGCTGTTTAAGCACGTTTGGACCAACTGGCAGCACCTATTCACCCTGCTGGGAGAGCCCGCATGATTGTCCGCCCGCTTGTGTTTTATACCGCGTGGCAAATGGCAGGGAAGGGCTACATCGCCGGCGAAGGTGCGGGTATCGTATCGGTTAACGGAGTTCCTGCCGCGCGCAAAATCCTGTGTTTCGAGCAGAGCAGCCTGCAATTGGTACGCAGCACGTGGAGCGATGAAAACGGCAACTACCGCATACCGTCTTTGAACACAGAACGCGCCTATATGGTGGTGGCGGTGGACCATAAGGGCGAATACGACCCTGTGGCATACGACCGCATCACGCCGCACAAACCTTGACTGACGGAGCCGGGACTATGCCAAAACAACCGCTTGCCTTGCCATTTGCAGCCCCGCGCAGGAACAGGGACGGCCACACATTGGCACTGGTTTTCGGCGACAAGGCGGCGCCGATTGTGCCGCCGATCCCACCAAAACCGCCCGAGCCGCCGAAGCCCAAACGGCACACGGTGGCTTTGGACTGCACCGGCCGCATTTCCGGCAGCCTTGGCACGGCGCATTGCCAAACGCAGCCGCAATCCGCACAAAAGGCGGCGGCAGTGTGTATCGATGTGGCAGGAATGCCGCTGCATATGGTTGCAGGCTGCTTTGCGCTGCACGAAAAGCGCAACTTTCCGCTTGACCGCTGCCATATCGTCCAATTGGGCGCGGCAACGGAATTATCCGAATGCCGCAACATCGGGCAAACCGCCGCCATGCCCCGCGCGGGCTGTGCCGAAACGGGCAATGCGGCCGGCATTGCCTACCGCACATGTGCCGTAATGCAACAAAGCAGCATGCACCTTTTACGCCGCTGTACTGTAATGAAAACGCAAAGCCGCAGTAGAAAAACGGCATGTGCCGTTACGGCGCAATCCGCCGCCCGAGAAGCACACGGCTGCCAAGAACTGCGGCATAGCCGTTCCGTTGTGCCGCCGTGCGAATGGTATCCGATTCCGCTGCCGCCAGCCCCGCCGCCTGCCGAAAAGCGCAAATGCGGCAGCCTGCCGCCATCAAGACATCTGCCGCTGCCGTTTCGGCGACGCAAACTCCGGCGTGACGGAAGGCAGCTTCCATTCAACTTTACCTGCAACCAAAAGCAGGTACTGATACCCGCATTGGACAGCTATATGATTGTCAATAAAATCAAAGCAGAAGCAGACGGGAAGCCGCTGGAATTGTTATCCGCCGAATTGGCGGCAGATACGGGTGGATATTATTGGAGCGGCAGCTTCACCCTGCCCCCCGACGATTTTGCCCGCCTGGATTTGGACAGCCGCCGCGACGACTGCATTATCCGGCTGGATTTGAACGGCGAGATATTTACCGTAATGGCCGAATCCTATAGCGACAACCGCCGCTTCGGGCAGCGCAGCTACACCGTAACGGGGCGTAGCCGCACCGCCAAACTGGGCGCAGACTATGCCTTATCGCACAAAGGTATTATCAGCCAAGACCGCAACGCGCGGCAGATTGCTGATGAAGCCGTGCAGACGACCGGTGTTTCGCTGGATTGGCAGATTGACGACTGGCTTGTCCCTGCCGATGTGTACAGCCTGACTGATAAAACGCCGATGGCAGTACTGGCGGATATTGCCGAAGCGGCCGGTGCGTTTGTCGAATCGGACCCGGCAGATATGAAAATCGCCATCAAGTCCCGTTGGCCGACAGCCGCTTGGGAATTAGGGAATGCCGCCGCAGCATTGGCCGTCCCTGCCAACATGATGATTCAGGCAGGAGGCCAGAAACAGGTGCAGCAGCAGGCCAACGGCGTATTTGTGTGGGGCGAACACAGCAAAGGCTTTGCGGCGGATGTGTGGCGCAACGGCAGCAACCGCGAACCAAGGGCAGCAGCGAGAACGCACCCGCTTTACACGGCGCAGGAAGTATGCCGCATGGCCGGTATTGCCGCATTGAGCGAAACTGGGACGCACAAAACCGAAACGGTGGTGCTGCCCATTGCACCGCAATACGCCCTCCCCCGCGCCCAATTGGGGCAGGTGTGGCGGTTTGACGAACCCAACGGCGCATGGCAGGGCATCATCATTGGCGTGAAAATCGAAATCAGCCACGAAAACGGCGCGCCAAAAGTGTTGCAAAGCGTGCGCCTTGACCGCTATTTAGGGGAATAAGATGGATTTGTACGCACAGCTGATCGCGCTGTATCCGCAGCCGCACCGCGCCGTTGCCAAAATCACGGCACAAAGCAGCGGTGGCTACACAGCACGGACCACCGCCGGCAACAACACCGTGCCGCTGAAAGGGGCAGGCTATTCGGTGGGTCAGACGGTGTTTTACGACACGCAGACGGGGCAGATTCTGGAAACCGCGCCCGATTTAGCGGTGGCAGATATTGCGGTATAGCTGCCAAACAGGAAAAGCAACACTAAAAAAGCAGCCTGCACAACGAAGTGCAGGCTTTTTTTACGGAGAAACATAATGCCCGGCAACCAAATGGATTTCAAACTGCGCTTTAACGCGGACACGGCGGATTTCCGCAAGGCCGTCGCGCAAATCAACAGCCAACTTAAAGGCTTGAACCAACGTATCGATATACGGCAAAACGTATCAGGCGGCAATTCGGACGGACAGGCCGCAAAGCAGGCTGCGCGGGATAAGGCAGTATTGACGCAGTCAGTGGCGGCAGAAGAAAAGCGCATTGCCAATTTACGCATTCGGGCAGAAAAACAGGCCGCAGCAGAAGCCAAACGCGCGGCAACGGAACGGACGCGTGCTGAGCGCGAACACAACCGCACCGCAAGAATGCTGGCACGCGAATTGGAACGCGAGCGCGTGCAGTCGGAACGCAATTCAGCGCAGGCAGCCAAACAGGCGGCACGGGAAAAAGCGGCGGCGGCGCGGCAGGCGGCAGGTAGTGCGCGTGAAAGCGTGCGTGCGCTGAATGCGGAAATGGAAAAAACCGCCGCCATATCAAAAACAGCAATGGCCGAATCCGTGGGCAGTATCGGCAGGCTGGGCAAGACGGCTTTGGGCGCGGCGGCCGGCGTTGCGGGTATTAGTATCGGTATGCGCGAATTGGTGGAAGCCTCGCGCCAATTCCAATCCCTGCAAACCAAATTCGAGTATGCGTTCGACGGCGCAGGGAAAGGGGCAGAGCAGCTTAAATTTATCCGTGAAGAAGCCAACCGGCTGGGGCTGGAATTTACCAGCGCGGCCAACGGCTACGCGCAACTGGCTTCAGCCACCAAAAATCTGAATTTATCGACAGAACAGACGCAGCAAATATTTACAGGTGTAGCCAGTGCCGTTGCCGGCATGGGGTTGAGCGCGGACGAAGCCAACGGCGTATTTTTGGCATTGAGCCAAATCGCGGGTAAGGGCAAAGTCAGCATGGAAGAGTTGCGCGGCCAGTTGGGCGAGCGGCTTACCCCTGCGATGGGGATTGCCGCGAAATCGATGGGCGTTACCGTTGCCGAACTGGAAAAGATGGTCGAACAGGGGATTTCCGCCGAAAAATTCCTGCCTAAATTCGGCGCGGCCCTGGAAGGGGCGTTCAGCGAAACAGCAGCCAAAAATGCCAACACCTTGAATGGGCAAATCAACCTGCTGAAAAACCGCTATAACGAATTTTTGTTGGCGGTGGACAAAGGCGGAGTCGGGCAGGCAGCGGCAAAGGTTTTCCAAGACATCGGCGCAGCACTGGAAGTGGCGCAGAAGAGCCTTGATGATTTTTTGAACTCTTCGGACGGTACGCAGTTGCAGGCTGCTTTGCAACAGGCCTACGAACTGTTGAAACATATCGGCCATACGGCCATCGGCGTATTCAAAACGCTCTATGACGGCGTGGGCGATATTTCCAGCGCATTGGCCAGCGGCGAGCAAAAAGTATCTTTGCTGCAAGGCGCATTGAACGGCGTATCCATTGCAATGGCAGCGATAGGCGATGGCGTGAGCGCGGTGCGGATCGCGTTTGATTTATTCGCAGGAGCGGCCAAAGACCTGTTGAGCATGTTGGCGATGGGTTTGTCCAAGCTCTCGTTTGGCGACGTTGCCGCAGGCTTGGAACAAATGGCGTTGGATCTGAACGACTCCGCCCGCAAAAACTATGCCGCTGCCGAACAGCAGGCGCAGCAGTTTGACAGCAGCCTGCGCCGTGTGCTGGGCAATATCGCCGAAACAGGAAATGCGGCTGGCGCGGCCTACCAACCCGCCATTGAAGCTGCCGAAAAAGCCACACAAGCAGCGGAAAAACACGCTGAAGCCTTAACGGCGGAACAGCAGGCGGCGGCACAGGCGGAACAGCAGTTTAAAAAAGCACAGGCGGCGGCCGCAGAGTTGGGCGCGGATATGATCGCCGCCACACAGGCAGTGGGCGTGTCCACCAAAAATGCGTTGGACAATGTGCAGGTACTGGCAGACAGCTTTGATGTGTTGAAAGGCAAATCGGTGGATGCCGCACTGCTTATCCGGCAGGCATTGTCCGAAAGTTTGAAAAAGGCGGCCAACGAACAGGATATTGCCGCCATCAAAGCCAAATTTGAAGAACTTGGGCAAAGCGGCAAACTCGCCATGCAGGACGTGGAAAGCGGTATTTTGGCGGCGGATGTGCGTTTGCAGGAATTGCGCGGCAACATCGACCCAACCACTGCCGCCCTGAAGAAGCTGGGTATCCAATCCAAAGAATCCTTGCGCCTTTCCGGCGAAGCGATGCGGCAGGCATACGAACTTGCCGTCAAGAGCGGGCAGGTATCGCAGGGCGAGCTGAAAAAGGCTTTTGAGAACACGGCAAAAGCCATGCTGGAATCCGGCGATAATGCGCAGGCTGCATGGGTGAAAAGCCAAGCAGGGGCGCTCGGCTACCGCGTGGCGGTGGATGAAACCGGCAAGGCGGCGTTGCAGGCGGCCAAGAAAACGCAGGCGGCGGCACAGCAGCAGGCTAACGCCCACCAAGGCGCGGCGCGTGCAGTCGAAAAACAGGCAGAATCCGTAGAGCGCTCGGCAGAACGCAGCAGCCGCGCCATTGAACGCCAAAGCAGCGGAATCAGTGAATTCGGTCGAAAAGCCGAACAGGTGTATGCCAAACTGACCAACCCTTCCGGAAGGTACAGCATGGATGTTGCCATGTCCAACATCACACGGATAGCTGCCGGCCAGTGGGCGGTATTTGTGAAACAAATGCAGGCGGTGCGGTCAGAGTCGCAATCGGTTTTGAAAGACTTGGCGCAGTCGCTGCAAAGCGGTGCGAATTTGTCGGCCAATTTGGCGCGTGCCGAATATATGGCTCGTGAAAATGCCGATAAGCTGGATAAGGCTACATTAAGCGGCCTGCACGCCCAAATAGACCAGGCGCGGCAAAAAATGCAGGCATTGGCAGACGAAGCGGCTAATGCACGCGCGGAAGCTGAAAAAGAGCTTTTGACGGCGCAAGGGGACGAAGCCAGAATCGCCCAACTGGAACAGCAGCAAAAAATGCAGCAGTTACAGCGCAAACAGGAAGAGGCAGAACGTGCAGGGCATAGCGGCGCAGCTTCAGATTATGCGGCGGCCGGTGCGGCGGTGCAGGCTGCTTTTGCCGAGCGGCAGCGCAAGGCGGCACAGGAAAAACTGGATGCTGATCTGAAACGCGTTACTGAAGAAAAAGCCGCCAGAGAAGCTGAAGCACAGAAAGTGCAGGCTGCTTTGGGCGAGATGCCGAAAATTGATCTGGGTCTGCTGGATTTTGGCGACTTTGCAAAACTGTTGGGTGGGCGCGACCAGCAGATAGCCGAAACAGTGAAGCAGGCCATTATGTCAGAGATTGCCAAACAGGTAAAAAACCGAACCTGACCCCCATTTAGGGGCTTTTTTATGGAGTTTGAAATATGAAAACTAACCCGAGAATCTTAAAAACCGCGTCCAGTGTGATTCTGACCGCCGTTGCCGCCGCGTTTGTGGCCGATGGGCAAGGCGTGGACGTGCTGGACAATTTTATCGCCGTCAGCGGCTACGATGCCTACGGCTGGGCGGCGCTGCTGCTAGTATTGGCGGCGGTACAGATGGCGCTACTGCGTTGTTCCGAATGTCTGAAGTGCCGCACTTGGGGCGATGTTCTGCTGCAATTGTCGGGCTTGGTGCTACTGGTGATCGGCTTGATGTTTATCGCTGCCTATCCGCCGTTTTCATGGCTGATGGGCGTGTTCCCTATTTTGGGTATGTTGTTCGTACTGGTCGGCCGCATTTTGGGTACCGAAAGCCGAAAACTATTGTGCAGAAAGGGAAATGATGAATGAATTGCTGCAAAAAATGTTGGCGCAGCCAAACTTGTACGGCGGCATTGCCTGCGCCCTAATCGCCGTTGTGCTTGGAACGCGCCCGTTGTCGGTCGGCTGGCGCGATTACGGGCTGATTGTCGCCGCCGCCATTTTGACCACCGCGTCCGTGATTGACTACTGGTTTATCCAGCACGGTTTTTTCGTTTGCTGCCTGATCGGGTTTGCCATCGGCTATTTGGCGGATGACGTGATTACTACGCTCAATGCCACCATGCCGCGCTTTATCCGCCAAGCGGTACGCGATATTTTGGACTGGCTGCGCGATTGGCTGGCGCGGCTGCTGAACAAATAAACAAAAGCAGCCTGCACAAGCCCTACCCAGTTATAAAGTAATCCTTAATAACTTGGTTTTTTATCCATATAAACAAAGGAGTAAAAATTGATACCTGTGAAATATTACCTGATGGCCGCCGCTGTTGCCGCCTTTATCGGGCTGGAAAGCTATACCGTCTATTCCGCCTATCAGCGCGGCTACAAGGCGGCGGATACCAAGCACGAACTGGCGCGGCTGAAGCGCGAAGAAGAAATTACGGCATGGAAACAAAAATTGGAGCGACAGCGCGAAGACGATATAGCCGCCGTCGCTGCCAGCTATGCCGCCGGCCATGCCGAAAAGCAAACGAACGAAAGGAAAATCTATGCCGAAACTGAAAGAATTGCCAGTCATGAAAGCGATATTTATAACCGCGATTGCCTGGACGCTGACGGCCTGCGCTACCTCAACCAAGCCATCCGGCACGGCAAGTGAGTTCAGGCTGCCCGAAATGCCGGCGCAAATCGCGCAACCGTGCGAACCGTTGGCAGAGATTGCCGATACCAAAGGCAAGACGGTGCTGCAATGGGCGGCGCAGACGGTAGCGCAATACCAAGACTGCGCTGCGCGGCACGATGCGGCGGTGCGGGTATATCGGGCGTTGCAGCCGAAGCGGGATTAGAACGCCCGCGCGGTACTCAATATGCGGCTTTGCACCCACGCCCAATCCCGCGCGAAAAAGTCCGATTTGACCGATTGGGCAGTCATAAAACGGCGCACCGCCGCAAAAGTCGGTTCGGTGTCGTGAACGAAGCTCCACAGCGAACCCCTGCCGTCAATGCCCAAATTTTGGAATGCGGGCAGATAACGGTTCACAAACAGCCGCATATCCTGCGCGTGCAGCAGCAGCCGCGCAAAGGCAAGCAAAAGCGCATCGTCCAATACAGGCAAAGCAGGTGCAGGCTGCTTGTCTAACAATTCGCCGACCAATCCCGAATGCAGGGTCAAGGCATGGACATAGGCGACGGCATCGGGCAGCTTGTCGGCGGCGATTTCTTCGATGCTATCCACGCCGAAACGCTGATGCACCATGTTGTAGGCGGAAGAGTAGTCAATATTGCATTTGCCGACCAACGCGGAAACGGCTTGCCGCAACGGTGTGCGGTCGTCGGCGGTGGTTTGGGCAAGTTTGGGCTGGCTGCCTGAAAGCAGTTGCTCAATCTGCTCGTCGCACCAAACGGCGAATTTCGGGTCGAGCCAGCGGGCGAAATGGATAGCGAGTTTCGGGTGCAGCCACGTGCCTTGTTCATCGCCGCCACGCTTCACGCTAACTATTTGATTTTCTTTCGTTAGGATTTTTGTCTTAACGCTTAAATTTTCAGCAAGTGCAGCGATATATTGTTGAGTTTGTTCGGTTTTTAAGTAATCGCGCGGTTGTTTGCCGAAGTGTGCCGCAATCGCGGTTGCGTTCAAATAGCCGTCAGCACGGAAGGAAACGGCAATGTTGCCGAAATTGAAAGATTGAATTGCGTTCATGATGAACTCCATTTGATTAAGGATTTAGGAAATGCCCGAAATTGGGCGGGGGTGTCCTACGTTCAAATGAGACGCCGGGGCGTTGCCGCTACCCGCACCCCCAAAACTTGAAATCCAGACGCAACAAACAAACACAGGAAACACGTCAAGACTATTGAATTTTGGGAATGTACAGATACAAAAAAGCCGCGCTGCTGGCACGGTGTACAGCATTTGAAGTAGGAAATTTAATGATAGTTTGTTTTGTTCCGGCAGTCAATAAAAAAATCCGCACACGGCGGATTGGTTTGAAATCAGTCGCCCTTATCCATAGACGAATAATAGCGAGTGATTTTGTAGAGCTTCGGCCTGCCTTTGACGGTTTGTACGTTTACGTCCACGATGTAGAGTTTTTTGAAGGGGTACGGTTCGTCCAGCAGGATTTCTTGTTTGATGCGGTCGGGCAATATGACTTTGACGGGCTTGGGCCATATGGCTTCGATTACGGCCTGATCCGTTTCTTTGTTGGGGGCGGCCTGCGCCCAGTACATGAGGACTTGGGTGTAGTCGCCGTTTTCCACGGGCTCCTCTTGTTCTTGAAGCTGTCGGATTTCCTGCCGCGCGCGGTTTTGCACGGTGTTGGCTTCGTAGTAGTTGACGGTGATGTTGTTGACGACGCTGCCGCTGTGATTGACGGTGCTGAATGTGAGTTGGCCGCCTTTGTCGTTGGCAACGGGGTTGACGATGTTGCTGAGGTTGTTCAGTTGTTTGCCGTCGGTGTTTTCGGGTTTGCCGTTTTTGCCCAGCAGCCAGCCGATCAGGTTGTACAGGTGTTCGGCGTAGTTTTCGATTTGGTCGTAATGCTCTATCAGCAGTTGCCCGGCCAGGGGCAGCATGGGGGCAAGTTCGGCTATGATGCTGCCGCTTTTGATTTCTTTGATGTAGAGTTTGGCGGGAAGCCGTGGGTCGGCGGTTTGGCGGCTTTGGTAGTCGTTGGCCAAGCTCATCATGCTTTTGGCGAAGTCGGCAAGCTCCACAGGCTCGGTATTTTTGATTTTGACGATTAAAGTCGTCTTATCCAGTTGCATCTGCATAATTGAATCACTCCAAAACTTGAAATAAAAGTTTTGTGCTTGCGTTGTCGAAACTGCAAGTATAGCACTGCGGGCGGCGGTGTTGAAATATACCGCCCACCTCCAACCCTTGTTAAACGAAAGGACAAAACATGAACGAAAACTTGAAAGTAGATGATTACGGCCTCGAACTGCTGGAAAAATTCGAAGGCAAACGCCGTCAGGCATACCGCGATAGTGTCGGCATCCCGACTATCGGCATCGGCTTTATTCGCTACACGCTGGGCGACAAGGCGGGGCAAAAGGTGCAGATGGGCGACGTGATGACGGACAGTGAAATCCGCGCCGAGCTTGCGAGCCAAATCCAAACCTACGAAAAGGCGGTGCGTGATGCGGTGCAGGTGGAATTGACCCAATCGCAGTTTAACGCCTGTGTGAGCCTGTGCTACAACATCGGCCCAAAAGCGTTTGCCGGGTCAAGCGTGGTGCGCGAACTGAACCAGCGCAAATATCAGGCAGCCTGCAAAGCCTTTGCGCTGTGGAACAAGGCGGGCGGCCGCGTGGTGCAGGGCTTGGTCAATCGCCGCGCGGCAGAACAGAAAGAGTTTTTCCGAAACGGCTAGGCGCGTAAGGCATAATTGACGGCAGCCGAATCACTTTGGCAGTATTTTGCCAACGTTAGGCTGCATTAGATGCTTTAGGTGTTAGCGCTGTCCACAAAATCTGCCCAGTCCTGCATCATCTTCCGGCGCGGTTCTAAAAACTGTGCGTGGTTGTAGGCTGCCTGCGTGTTGTTGGTTTCCGCATGGGCAAGCTGCATCTCGATATGGCGTTCGTCATAACCCAGTTCGTTTAAGTGTGTAGACAGAGTGGCGCGGAAATCATGGGCGGTAAAGCCAATGCCGAGGTATTCCAAGGCGCGGTTGAGTGTGGTTGCGCTTATCATGTCGTCCGGGCGACGGCTGTTGGGGAAAAGCAGCCTCCCCGCGCCTGTGAGTTGCTGCAATTCCTGCAACAACTGCATTGCCTGTTCGGATAACGGCACTATATGGGTGCGCCGCCTCTTCATTTTGTCGGCGGGAATAACCCAAAGCCTTTCCGACAGCCTGAAGTCTGCCCACTCCGCGCGGCGGATTTCTATGCTGCGGACGGCGGTATAAAGCAGCAGCCACAGGGCGATTTGTGTCGTCCTTGCGCCGTTGTAGGCTTTCAGGCGTTGTGTGAAGTCGGCGATTTGCCCATGCGACATGGCGGCGGCGTGTCGGATTTTCGGGCGTTTGAAGTATTCGGAAAAGGGAAGGGTGGGATCGGTTTCGGCACGCATGGTACGGATGGCGTACATAAATACGCGGCTCATGCGTTGGCGTAGGTTGATGCCGGTAACGATGATGCCCTTGTCCTTGCATTTGTCCAAACACGCCATAATGTGCCCCGGCGTGATTTGGCGGATGGGCATCGCACCGATGATAGGATAGGCATAGTTGGCAAAATCGCGTCGAATGCCTTTGGCGTAGGCATCGGAGCGGCCTTGCAGCTCGGTTCGGATGAATTCTTCGGCGATGGCGGCAAAGGTGTTCTGTGCCTGGGCGGCATTCTGTGCCTGTCGAAGTTTGCGGGCGTGGGTCGGGTTGATGCCCTGCGCCACCAGTTCGCGTGCCTGCGCTAATTCCTGCCGCGCCTGTTGCAGGCTTACTTGCGGATATTTTCCAATGGCGTAGGTGTATTCTTTGCCATGTAGGCGGAATTTGTACCGCCACAATTTGCTGTCGCGCGAAGTGATGATGATGTAAAGCCCGTCGCGGTCGTATAGGCGGTAGTCCTTTTCGGTACTCTTGGCCTGTTTGATTTTGGTATCGGAAAGCATGGGGGTATTTTCGGGGTTTAGATTTTATACCCCCGAGAATACCCCCAAATTAAACGGATGTAAACGGATAATAGCGGAAGAATATGGAAAGATATTATTTTATTTCAATAATATCTTTTAAATTTTCAGACGTTGGCGAACAATGGTGGATTTATATGCTTTGTTTCGATAAATAAAAGCATAAGGCCACCTGTGGATGCGGAAGTCAGCCGACGCGGTAAAACGCGAGGCTGCCGAGCAGATTGGGGAAGTGTCGGATGCGCTGCCCGCCGGTCATGACGGCGCGTTCGAGGACGCGGATGTGGTTTTGGGCGCAGAGTCGGTCGAAGTCTTGCAGCGTGCACCAGTGGATATTGGGCGTGTTGTACCATTGGTAGGGCATGCGTTCGGACACGGGCATGTGCCCGCCCAGCGCGATTTGCAGGCGGTTTTTCCAATAGCCGAAATTGGGGAAGGAGACGATGGCCTGCCGGGCGATGCGGGTCAGGTCGCGCAGGATGGTTTCGGTGTTCTGCATGGCTTGGATGGTTTGGCTCAATACGATGATATCGAAGCTGTGGTCGGCAAATGCGGCCAGCCCGCGTTCCAAGTCGGCCTGAATCACGTTCACGCCGCGCGCCAAAGCAGCCTGCACGCTGTCGGGGTCGATTTCGATGCCGTAGCCGGTACAGTGTTTGTGCCGCATGAGTGCGCCGAGCAGTTCGCCGTCGCCGCAGCCCAAGTCGAGCACGTGGGCGTTTTGGGGTATCCAGTCGTAGATGAGTTGTAGGTCGTCTCTTAAGGTCATGGTGTGCTTTCGGGGTGGTGCAGGCTGCCTGAACTGCGGTTTCAGCGGTTGCGGTTCAGATAATCCAAAATCTGTGTGTCGCTGTCGAACACGGTGTGCGCGCCGTCTTCACCGGCCAGCCGGAAGCGTGTCCAACCGTTGCCTTGCGGCTGTATGCCCGAATCGCCGCCCGTTTGGAAAGACAGTTGGTTGCGGCGGTTCACGCTTAGCGGGATTTGCACTTCGCGGCGGTCGGAAAATTCAATCTGCACAAAATGGCGGCCCAGTGCGGTTTTGGGCGATGCGTCCGGCATCGGCGGGAGGTGGTAAATCAGGCAGGATGCTTCCGCATCGGGTTGGCCGTTCGGGCGGACGGTTCTGCATTGGGCGTGTTCGCGCAGGAATGAGCCGGTCATCCAATCCGTTTTTCCGGACGGATAGTGTTCAAAGCGCGGCGGAGTGCAGGCGGCCAGCAGGACGGCGGCCAATAGGGTGCGTTTCATACGGTATGCGTTTTGCATTTAAAGCAGGCTGCAAAACCATGAGGGGTGCAGGCTGCTTTCGGGTTATTCGGCCAGCACCCATTCGGGTTTGTCTGTGCCGGAGCGATATTGCAAATAGGGCGGTGCGAAACCGTCTTTATAAATGATGAGGTAATCGTTACTGCCGGTTTTTTGGTAGTTCGGCTGCCAGCCTTGCTTGTTTTTGTGGAAGCCGAGCTGAATCAGCAGCGCTTCTTCGTGGGGTTCGGGCAGCCTGTTGTGCTGGCGGCGGTAGGTTTCCAGATGTTGAATCAGGGTGTTGCCGTTTTCGATGTCTTTATAGCGCCGCCATTGCCACGGAATTTGCGTATAGGCCACGGCGATGACGGCCAGCAGGAAGATGCCGATGAATGTGTTTTTCATGAGCCGACCTTAATGTTGCGCATATACGCGCGCACGCCTTCGATATACGGCTTGTCTTCCATCAGGAAGGCATCGTGTCCGTGGACGGATTCGACTTCGATATATTGCACGTTTTTGCGGTTGGCCACCAGGGCTTTGACCAATTCGTGCGAACGTGCGGGCGGGAAACGCCAGTCGGTGCTGAAGCTGGCCACGAAAAAATCAGCTTGGACGCGGCTCAAAGCAGCCTGCAAATCATTGTCGTATTCGGCGGCGGGGTCGAAATAGTCCAAGGCTTTGGTCATCAGCAGGTAGGTGTTGGCATCGAAGCGTTCGGAGAATTTGTCACCTTGGTAGCGCAGATAGCTTTCCACTTCGAAATCCACGTCGTAGTGATAGTGCAGGCTGCCGTCGCGCAGGGTGCGGCCGAATTTTTTGCCCAATCCGTGTTCTGCCAGATAGGTGATGTGCCCCATCATGCGGGCAATGCGCAAACCTCGGCGCGGCTTGGTGCCGTGTTGCGCGTAGTGTCCTTCGTGGAAATCGGGGTCGGTCAGGATGGCTTGGCGCGCCACATCGTTGAACGCGATGTTTTGCGTGCTCAAACGCGGCGCGGAGGCAATCACCAGCGCATGGCGCACCCGTTCGGGGAAATCCATCGTCCATTGCAGCGCCTGCATGCCGCCCAAGCTGCCGCCCACCACGGCCGCCCATTGCGCAATGCCCAAGCGGTCGGCCAGCAGTGCCTGGCTTTTCACCCAGTCAGACACGGTCACCATCGGGAAATCCGCGCCGTATTGCCGCCCTGTTTCGGGATTGGTGCTCAAAGGCCCGGTGCTGCCTGCGCAGCCGCCCAAATTGTTCAGCGCCACCACGAAAAATTTGTCCGTGTCGATGGGCTTGCCCGCGCCAATCATGTTGTCCCACCAGCCCGGATATTTGTCGTCCGCGCTGTGCCGCCCGGCGGCGTGGTGCGTGCCGGAAAGCGCGTGGCAAATCAAAACCGCGTTGGATTTGTCGGCATTCAGTTCGCCGTAAGTTTCCACCATCAGCTCAAAACGCGGCAGGGTTTGCCCGTTTTGCAGCGTGAATGGGGCGTCGAACGAGAAGGTTTCCGGGGTAACGATGGTGTGGCTGGTAACGGACATGGCGGTATGGCGGATGGGTTGGGGTGGAAAAAGCAGCCTGCACATTAAAATCAATCAGGCGGCGGTTCGGTTATTGCGCCGTATCGGCATCGTCTTCCGTGCGGCGGCGGAACAGCACCAGAAGTTTGCCGATGTGTTGCACCAGTTGCGCACCGGTGGCCGCGCACAATGCTTCGCAAATGGCGATGCGCTCCATGCGGTCATCGCCGAACACGCGCACTTTAATCAGTTCGTGGGCGTGCAAAGCCTGCCGCGTTTCGGCAATCACGGCATCGGTCAAACCCTTTTGCCCCACCATCACCACCGGATTCAGGTGGTGGGCGCGCGCTTTGAGTTCGGTTATTTCCTGTTTGGTCAATAATGGTTCGATATTCGACATTTTTAAACAGTTCCCGTGGGAAACAAAAATGGCTATTGTACGCGAAAATCCGCCTTCCGTGCAGGTGCAGGCTGCTTTGAGGGCCAACCAAATTGCATTAAAAATTCATTCGAAATGTGTTATATTCCGCCCTGCACACAATGTCAGGCGCGTGTAAAACAGCGTTAAAATTTATCAAAAGATTGATGATTAATAGGAAAGGAACCAAATCATGTCTTGCGAACATTTGGTCATGCAGTACAGCACTTTCAGCAAAAATCCCAACGACCCTTTGACCGAGCCCATGTTTTTCGGCCAGCCGGTGAACGTGGCGCGTTACGACCAGCAGAAATATATTGCCTTTGAAAATTTGATTGAAAAGCAAATCTCCTTTTTCTGGCGGCCGGAAGAGGTCGATTTGTCGCGCGACCGCATCGATTATGCCAACCTGCCCGAACACGAAAAACACATTTTTATCAGCAATCTGAAATACCAAACGCTGCTCGATAGCATTCAGGGGCGTAGCCCGAACGTGGGCTTTTTGCCGCTGGTGTCGATTCCCGAACTGGAAACGTGGATTGAAACGTGGGCGTTTTTCGAGACGATTCACTCGCGCAGTTACACGCACATCATCCGCAATATCGTGAACGACCCGTCGGTCGTGTTTGACGACATCGTGCAGAACGAATACATTTTGGCACGCGCCGAAGACATTGCCTGCTACTATGACGATTTGATTGAATACACGCAATATTTCAACCTGTTGGGTGAAGGCACGCACACGGTAAACGGCAAAACAGTGGAAGTTTCGCTGCATGAATTGAAGAAAAAGCTGTATCTGTGCCTGATGTGCGTGAACGTGCTGGAAGCCATCCGCTTTTATGTGTCGTTTGCCTGCTCGTTTGCCTTTGCCGAGCGCGAACTGATGGAAGGCAACGCCAAAATCATCAAACTGATTGCACGCGACGAGGCGCTGCACCTGACCAGCACGCAACACATGCTCAACCTGATGCGCGGCGGTTCGGAAGGCGCGGAATGGGCACAAATCGCCCAAGATTTGCAGCAGGAATGCTTTGATTTGTTTGTGAAAGCCGCCGAACAGGAAAAAGAATGGGCCAGCTATCTGTTTAAAGACGGTTCGATGATTGGGCTGAACAAAGACATCCTGTGCCAATATGTCGAATACATCACCAACCACCGCATGCTGGCGGTGGGCTTGCCGGTGGCGTTTCCCAAATCGACGCAGAACCCGATTCCGTGGATTAACGCATGGCTTTCGTCCGACAACGTTCAAGTGGCGCCGCAGGAAGTGGAGATTTCGTCCTACCTCATCGGCCAGATTGACGCGGAAGTGAAAACGGAAGATTTAGAAGATTTTGAATTATAAACAGAAAAAAGCAGCCTGCACCGTCATTGCCACAGTGCAGGCTGCTTTATTTGATATAACGCAAATAAACGGGGTGATTCCCTGTCTAAAGATGTAAAAAAAGGTTAAACTACAACCGACAACACATATCGGTTTTTATTTGCAAGATTTAACCAACCTGAGGAAACATTATGAGCGAGAAGCAACTCCAACCTTTTGAAAAAATAGAACTAGGCGACCAGCAAAGCAGCCTCAAAATCTTTGAGGAAATGGTGCTGAAATACCAAGGCCAGGTCAGCAAGGAAGACAGCGATTCCGCACCGCTGCCTGCGGATTATCCGTATAAAACGCGCATGAGCCGCCGCGTGTACGAAAAAGAAAAGAAAAAGCTGCAAATCGAGCTTTTGAAAGTGCAAAGCTGGGTGAAAGAAAGCGGCCAGCGCATTGTGAGCCTGTTTGAAGGACGCGATGCGGCAGGCAAGGGCGGCACGATTAAGCGGTATATGGAGCATCTGAATCCGCGCGGCGCACGCGTGGTGGCATTGGAAAAACCGACCGAAACCGAACGCGGCCAATGGTATTTTCAACGCTATATCCAAAACCTGCCCACTGCGGGCGAAATGGTGTTTTTCGACCGTTCGTGGTACAACCGCGCCGGCGTCGAGCGCGTGATGGGCTTCTGCGACCCGCAGGAATATTTGCTGTTTATGCGCCAAGCGCCCGAATTGGAAAGAATGCTGGTGGCCAGCGGCGTGCATTTGTTCAAATTCTGGTTCTCCGTATCGCGCGAAGAGCAGTTGCGCCGCTTCGTATCGCGCTATTCCGACCCGCTGAAACACTGGAAACTGTCGCCGGTCGATGTGCAGTCACTTGACCGCTGGGATGCCTATACCGAAGCGAAAAACGCCATGTTCTTCCATACGCACACGAAAGACGCGCCTTGGGCGATTATCAAATCGGACGATAAAAAACGCGCGCGTTTGAACTGTATCCGTTATTTCCTGCACCATCTGGATTATCCGAACAAAGATGTGAAAGCCATCGGCCCGGTGGATGAACTGATTGTGCTGCAACCGAATATGAATGCCGTGGCACAAGAAGGCGGTTAGTTTCCCGACCCCAAAAGCAGCCTGCACTTGGAAAATGAAGTGCAGGCTGCTTTTTTGTGTCCGGCATATCTTCAGCCGTATTTTTTATAGTGGATTAAAATCAAAATGAGACAAGGCGGCGAGCCGCAAGGCGTACAAGTAGTACGTCAAGGCGAGCCAACGCCGTATCATTGCCATTTTAATCCACTATATTTGAATCGGCTATGCCATTGGCTATAATGCCGTTTTACCCGAAATTCAAAACCCCTGACCGATATGTTGCCCGAAGTCCGCCAGCAGTTACACATCACCGACACCACCGCGCGCAAACTGGAAAAGCTGCACCTGAACACCGCGTGGGATTTGGCGCTGCACCTGCCGCTGCGTTATGAAGACGAGACGAAAATCGTCCCCATTTCCGCCGCGCCGCTGGGCGAAGTGTGCCAAGTGGAGGGCGAAGTGCTGCATCAGGAAGTGCAGTTCAAGCCGCGCAAACAATTGGTGGCGCAGATAAAAGGCGATGACGGCGCGATATTGAACCTACGGTTTATCCATTTTTATCCCAGCCACCAAAAGCAGCTGGCACCGGGGCAGCGGGTGCGTGCATTGGGCGAAATCAAACGCGGTTATGAGCGCTGCGAGATGATACATCCGAAGATTAAATCGCCCGAAAAACAAGCGTTGGCCACTAGTTTGACACCCATCTACCCCACCACCAACGGTCTGACCCAACCCGTGCTGCGCAAAGCTGTGCAGGCTGCATTGGCGCAGGTGGACATGCACGAAATCCTGCCCGCACGCGTGCTGGACGATTTGCGGCTGCCCACGTTGGCCGAAAGCCTGCGCACGCTGCATTATCCGCCGCCGCATCTGTCGGCCGGGCAGTTGGGCAGCGGCACCTTGCCCGAATGGCAGCGGCTGAAGTTTGACGAATTGCTGGCGCAGCAATTATCGATGCGCCTGGCGCGGCAGCGGCGCCAACACGGGCAGGCCATGCCGCTTTCGGGCGACGGACGGCTTTGTCGCGCACTGTTGGGCAACCTGCCGTTCCGTTTAACGGCGGCGCAGGAGCGCGTGTGCGGCGAAATCCGTGCCGATTTGGCGCAAAGCACGCCCATGCACCGCTTGTTGCAGGGCGATGTGGGCAGCGGCAAAACCATTGTGGCCGCATTGAGCGCATTAACCGCATTGGAAAGCGCGGAAGATGTGCAGGTGGCGATTATGGCGCCCACCGAAATTTTGGCGGAACAGCATTTCGTGAAATTCCGCCAATGGCTGGAACCTTTAGGGCTGACGGTGGCGTGGTTGTCCGGCAGTTTGAAGAAAAAGGAAAAGGAGCAGGCCAAAGCCGCGCTGGCAGACGGCCGGATACGCGTGGCGGTGGGAACGCACGCGCTGTTTCAGGACGATGTGGTATTCCGGCAGCTCGGCTTGGTGATTGTGGACGAGCAACACCGCTTCGGCGTGGCGCAACGGCTGGCATTGAAAAACAAAGGGCGCGAAGTGCACCAGTTGATGATGTCGGCCACGCCGATTCCGCGCACGCTGGCCATGAGTTTTTATGCCGATTTGGACGTGTCGTCCATTGACGAGTTGCCGCCGAACCGCACGCCGATTAAAACGCTGCTGGTCAATCAGGTGCGCCGCCACGATGTGGAGGGCTTTGTGCTGAACACCTGCCAGAAAGGGCAGCAGGCCTATTGGGTTTGCCCGCTGATTGAGGAAAGCGAGGCGCTGCAACTGCAAACCGCCACCGATACGTTGGCACGGTTGCAGGCTGCTTTGCCCGGGTTGTCGGTCGGTTTGGTGCATGGGCGCATGAAGGCGGCCGAAAAAGCGGCGGTGATGGCGGAATTTATTGCCGGCAGGCTGCATGTTTTGGTGGCGACCACGGTGATTGAAGTGGGCGTGGACGTGCCCAATGCCAGCCTGATGGTGATTGAGCACGCCGAGCGGATGGGCTTGGCGCAGTTGCACCAGTTGCGAGGCAGGGTGGGGCGCGGTGCGGCGGCCAGCTCGTGCGTGCTGATGTTTGCCGAGCCGTTGAGCGCATTGGCGCGCGCGCGGCTGAAAGTGGTACACGAACACACGGACGGCTTTGAAATTGCGAAACAGGATTTGGAGATTCGCGGGCCTGGCGAATTTTTGGGGGCGCGGCAGAGCGGTGTGCCCATGCTGCGTTTTGCCGATTTGCAGACCGACCTACATTTGCTGGAAGCAGCGCGGCGGGTGGCGGCGGATTTGATGGCGGACGAGCCTGAAATTGTGGCGCAGCATTTGCAACGCTGGCTGGGCAGCAGGGAAGGGTTTTTGGCGGCATGAAAAAGCAGCCTGCACTTTTTCAGGTAGCCCGAGGGGGCTGTGTAGGCAGTAATTGGCCACCCTGCGTCGGGATTGGAGGGTTTCATGCGGGCTACAGCTTGCTATTTTGAATGGGTTATTTTTTCTACTCTCCCATCTTTTTTAGAAATAACTATATGGAAATTACCACCTAGTGCTTTTGGAGGGGTTCCATTAATGATCCAGACATCTTTCTCTTCAATAATACGGTATGGTTTTTGATTTATTGAAACGGTATTTCCGTATACGTTTTTTATATATATTTCAGCAAGTTCAAGCGCCATATTTTTTGAACTGACTAACATATTGCTCTCCTTTTTGTCTAAAAAATCTTTTGCAAAAGCTGAAGTAAAACAAAGAAATACTAATATAGTAAAGAGACGGATTTTGTTCATCATTCTTTCCTCAATACCAAAATTTAAAAATCGATTGTGCTTGTGTAGGTAATGCAGTACCGCACACACCTTACGTCGGGATTGGAGGTTTCATGCGGGCTACGGCTTGCTGATTCACAAACCGCCCGGCATCAGGCTCATAATACCTGAAGAAGTTGTAATGTAACCCTGTCTCACGGTCGGCATATTGGTTCTGCAAGCGGAACGGCTGGTATGCGCTATCTGTTACCTTAGTTTTTTCTTTCAGACGGCCTAAAGGATCGAGTTCGTAGCGGCTGGCGAGTTTACCCTGTGTCCGGAGGGCTGAAGGTTTGTGCGGCTACGGCTTGTTTTGAATGTGCAGGCTGCTTTTGAACCGTTTTGGGGCTTTGAAAAGCAGCCTGCACTTTTTCAGGTAGCCCGAAGGGAGTG